>Ga0310344_10000014_pt1 | contig 266910 bp, 260 predicted proteins | sample HC15DNA20200_MG_FD_203801 | JGI IMG/M metagenome (GOLD analysis project Ga0310344, IMG submission 203801) | Marine microbial communities from station ALOHA, North Pacific Subtropical Gyre - HC15-DNA-20-200_MG | ecosystem: Environmental > Aquatic > Marine > Oceanic | place: Pacific Ocean...
CCGTGGGCATCTCCGGCGCCATCCAGCACCTGGCCGGCATGAAGGATTCCAAGACCATCATCGCCATCAACAAGGACGAGGACGCCCCCATCTTCCAGGTCGCAGACATCGGCCTCGTGGGCGACCTGTTCACGCTGGTGCCGGAACTGACCGGCAAGCTCTGAGCAGTCGATCCGTTTTACGGAGACACGAAGGCCCCGCGCGCCGCGCGGGGCCTTTTTGTTGGGTGCCCACCCCCAACCCCTCCCGCATGCGGGAGGGGAGCGAGGCTTGCGCCGCCGCAGGCGGCGGTAGCCGCAGCGGGGTGGGCTTTGGACCATCACCCAAGGAAAAGGGCCGGGAAGGTTTCCCCTCCCGGCCCCGATCCTGTGTTCGGACTGAACAGCGTGGGACTTAGAAGTCCATGCCGCCCATGCCGCCCATGCCACCGCCCATCGGCGGCATCGCGGGCTTGTCGTCCGGCTTTTCGCTGATCGCCGCTTCGGTGGTGATCAGCAGGCCGGCGACCGACGCGGCATCCTGCAGCGCGGTGCGGACGACCTTGGTCGGGTCGATCACGCCGGCGGCCTTCAGGTTTTCATAGACGTCGGTAGCGGCGTTGAAGCCGATGCCTTCATCCGTCTGGTCGAGCAGCTTGCCGGCGACGACGGCGCCATCGTGGCCCGCGTTTTCAGCGATCTGCTTGACCGGGGCGGTGATCGCCTTGCGGACGATGTCCACGCCACGGGTCTGGTCTTCGTTGGCGCCGGTCAGGCCGTCGAGCGCGCGGGTGGCGTAAAGCAGCGCCGTGCCGCCACCGGTGACGATGCCTTCTTCCACCGCCGCGCGGGTGGCGTGCAGGGCGTCGTCGACGCGGTCCTTGCGTTCCTTCACCTCGACTTCGGTCGCACCGCCGACCTTGATCACGGCCACGCCGCCAGCAAGCTTGGCCAGGCGTTCCTGCAGCTTCTCGCGGTCGTAGTCGCTGGTGGTGACTTCGATCTGGGCGCGGATCTGCTCGACGCGGGCCTTGATCTCGTCGGCCGAACCGGCGCCGTCGACGATCGTGGTGTTGTCCTTGTCGATGGTGACCTTCTTGGCCTGGCCGAGCATGGCGAGCGTGACGCTTTCCAGCTTGATGCCGAGGTCTTCCGAGATCATCTCGCCGGCGGTCAGCGTGGCGATATCGCCCAGCATGGCCTTGCGGCGGTCACCGAAGCCCGGCGCCTTGACGGCGGCGATCTTGAGGCCACCGCGCAGCTTGTTGACCACGAGGGTCGCCAGCGCTTCGCCTTCGATGTCTTCGGCGATGATCAGCAGCGGACGGCCCGACTGCACCACCGCTTCGAGGATCGGCAGCATCGCCTGCAGCGACGACAGCTTCTTCTCGTGGATCAGGATGTACGGGTTTTCGAGTTCGACCGTCATCTTGTCCGGGTTGGTGATGAAGTAGGGCGAAAGGTAGCCGCGGTCGAACTGCATGCCTTCGACGACATCGAGTTCGAATTCGAGGCCCTTGGCCTCTTCCACGGTGATCACGCCTTCCTTGCCGACCTTTTCCATCGCTTCCGCGATCTTCTGGCCGACTTCGACGTCGCCGTTGGCCGAGATGATGCCGACCTGCGCGATTTCCGACGAACCGGCGACCGGGGTCGAACGGGCCTTGAGGTTTTCGACGACCTTGGCGACGGCGATATCGATGCCGCGCTTCAGGTCCATCGGGTTGATGCCGGCGGCAACCGACTTCATGCCTTCGCGCACGATCGCCTGGGCGAGCACGGTCGCGGTGGTGGTGCCGTCACCGGCCTTGTCGTTGGCCTTGCTGGCCACTTCGCGCAGCATCTGCGCGCCCATGTTCTCGAACTTGTCCTTGAGTTCGATTTCCTTGGCGACCGACACACCGTCCTTGGTGATGCGCGGCGCGCCGAAGCTCTTGTCGATCACGACGTTGCGGCCCTTGGGGCCGAGCGTGACCTTCACCGCGTCGGCGAGGATGTCGACGCCCTTGAGGATGCGTTCGCGCGCGTCGCGCGAAAAGCGTACTTCCTTGGCAGCCATTGCTTTGTTCCTTTTCCGTCATCCCGGCGGAAGCCGGGATCTCGGGCCTTGAGGCAGGCCCTGGAGATGTTCAGTCTGGACGCCCGAAGCCCTGATTTTGGTCAGGACAAGGCATCACCGGCTTCAGCCGATGACGCCGAGGATGTCCGATTCCTTCATGATGAGGAGGTCTTCACCGGCGACCTTGACTTCGGTGCCGGACCACTTGCCGAACAGCACGCGATCGCCAACCTTGACGTCGAGCGGCGTGATCGTGCCATTTTCAGCGCGGGCGCCGGTGCCGGTGGCGACGATTTCGCCTTCAGCGGGCTTTTCCTTGGCGCTGTCGGGGATGATGATCCCGCCGGCGGTCTTTTCCTCGGCTTCGACGCGGCGCACCAGCACGCGATCGTGCAGCGGACGGAAACTCATGGGTTGCTCCCTCTTCCAAAAATACGAAACTTGCTTGGCACTCTCACGGGGAGAGTGCCAGCGGGCGGGATATGGGTGAGGGGCGGCGGAGCGTCAACAGGGGGCGGGCAGATTTTTTTGCGTCCCCTGCCCCTGCGCGGCACACCCGCGCGGCACACCGGCGCAAGGGCCTCAGCCGGGCGCCAGCAGACCCAGCCGTTCGCGGCGGTGCCAGCGCCAGTGCATCAGCGCTGCGACGACGATCAGTCCGATCATCAGGCCGAGCCATACGCCCACCCCGCGCAGCGGCGTGAACAGGCCCAGTCCGATCGCCGTGCCCAGCCCCGGCACCCAGTAGCCGAACAGCGCGATGCCCATCGGCACGCGCGTGTCCTGGATGCCGCGCAGCAGCCCGGCGCCCACCGCCTGCGCGCCATCGAACACCTGGAACGCGGCGCAGACCACCATGTACTGCACCGCCAGAGCGACCAGCGCGGCATTGGCCGGGGCATCGGGATCGATGTAGAGCCGCATGATCGCACGCGGGGCCACCAGCATCGTGCCGGCGGACAGCAGCATGAAGCCCATGCCCAGCGCGATCGCCACGCGCCCGGCCATGCCCACCGCGTGCCGGTCTCCCGCCCCGTAGGCCAGACCCACCCGGATGGTCGCCGCCTGCGACACGCCGAACGGCACCTGGAACGCGATAGCGGCCAGCTGGAGCGCGACGGTATGCGCCGCCAGTTCGGTCTCGCCGATGCGCCCCATCAGGAAGGCCGCGCCGTTGAACATGCCCGCTTCCGCCAGAATCGTGCCGCAGATCGGCAGGCCGATGCGCAACACGCCACCGAAACGCTTCCATTCCGGACGCCACCAACGGCCCAGCAGGCGATAGCGGTGCAGACGCCGGTCGAAGCGGATGATGGCCGCATAGGCCATCAGCATCGCGCAGGACGTGACCACGCTGGACACCGCCGAACCCGTCAGGCCCAGCGCCGGCATGCCGAAGTGGCCGAACACGAAGATCCAGTTGCCGGTGGCGTTGACCACCACGGCCAGGCCGGTGATCGCGGTGCCGATGCCCGGCCGGCCCAGCGTGGCGACCACGGTGCGCAGCAGCGCCGCGAGGACCATCGGCAGCGCCGCCCACATCAGCACGTGCAGGAACGGTTCGGCCAGCGCGATGACTGCCTCCTGCTGCCCGGTCAGCCGCATCAGCGGGCCGCCCAGCAGGCACACGCCCATCGCGCAGATTGCCGCGAGAATGCCGACCCACGCCGCCATGCGCGTGGTCCGGCGCACTTCGCGCACAGCATGCTTGCGCTGCCCCAGTTCGGCCGCGATCAGCGGCGATGCCGCGCCGACGAGGCCGGTCAGGCTCCACATCAGCAGACCGAACAGCGCGACCGACAGCGACGAGGCCGCCAGCGCTTCCGGCCCCAGCCGCGCGACGAACACCACGTCGACCGCGAACACCGCCATCTGCAGCAGGTTCGCGCCCACGAGCGGCGCGGCGAGCTTCAGCATCGCGCGCAATTCGTCGATCCAGTGCAAAGGCGGCTTTTCAAACATGGAACACGGGCGCATAGGCGCGGCGCGGTCCCAAGGAAAGGCAAAGCTGCCTGTCCCGAACGCGGCTTTGCCCTGATGGAAAGGGTAGTTTGACATGAGAATGGTGGTGAAAAGCGCATGCGCGGCCGGACTGGCCCTGGCGCTTTCGGCCTGTGGCGGCGCGAAGCAGGAGGAGACGCCGGCCGGCGGCAGCGCCCCGGCGGATACGGCCGCCCCGGCCACGGCGGGAACCACGCCGGCAGCCGCCGCCGATGGCGCGCCGATCGCCTTCGGCATCTGCAAGTCCTGCCATTCGGTCGAAAAGGGCAAGAACATGATCGGGCCGAGCCTGGCCGGAATCGTGGGCACAAAGGCCGGCGATGTCGCGGGCTTCAGCTTCAGCCCGGCGCTCAAGGGATCGGGCCTGACCTGGGATGACGCCACGCTCGACAAGTGGCTGGAAAACCCGATGAAGCTCGTGCCCGGCACGCGGATGACCTATTCCGGCCAGACCGATCCGGCCAAGCGCAAGGCCATCATCGATTATCTCAAGACGCTGAAATAGGCGGCTTCGCGCCGCACGGGGGCCGTCGCGGGAAGGCGCGGCGGCTCCCCCTTCACAGGGCCTCCGCCCAGACGACGAAGCGCAGCGGCCCGTGCTCGGTCGCGCCGAAGGGATAGCACGTCACCAGCGCCAGCAGCGGCCGGACGGGATCGCGGGGCGCGGCGAAGCCGTCCCAGCGCACCACCTGGAAGCCGGTCACGCGATAGCGCCGGTGTGCGCCGCCGATCGCCTGCACGTCGATTGCGTCGCCCACGCGCGCGTTAAGCAGGAAGGCGAAGTGCGTATCGCGGTGCGCGGCCAGGATCGTCACATCGGCACCGCCACCGGCGCGCCGGTTCGGCACCACCGTCGGCCCGAACGCCAGCGCCTGCCCCGATCCGCCCGAGAGCACAACATCGCTTGCGCCAAGGCGCGGCAACGTGAGCCGCGCCACTGGCATCGTGTCGGCCCAGGGCCACGGCCTGACCGGATGCCCTTCGGCCAGGCTTCGCGCGAACGCCCGGTCGAGCAGGACTTGCGCCACGCGCGCCTTGACCGGCACGGCCAGCCCCTGCGCCATGACCGCGAGACCGAACGCGCAAAGCAGAACCCCGCCGGCCCGCAGCAGGACGCGCGCCATGGCGCGCGTCCCTTTCGTCATCAGCATGGCGGCGGTCATGCCCGGACCTTCCGGCGCGTGCCCGCCAGCAGCAGCACCGCCCCCAGCAGCAGCGCCAGCCCGCCCTTTTCCACCAGCGCCATATAGCCCGTGGCGGTGCGCGGCAGGGTGACCGCTTCGGCTTCGCCCGCTTCGGCACCCACCGTGGGTGGCGTGGCATGGGCGGCCGCGCCGTTGAACAGCGTGTCGAAGTCCCAGCCGGCCGGCAGCAGCAGCGGCAGTTCCTCACGCGTCAGCCGCGCGCCCGCCGGACGGGTCGGCGTTTCATCGACCGCGACCAGGCTCGTCTGCGAGGTAACGAGGCTGTAGGCGAGGCCGAGGTCGGCGATCTGGCCGTCCGCCTGATCATCCTCCACCTCGCCGGCGGCGCGGGCGGCCTCGATCTCGGCCACGCGGCGGTTGGCCCAGAGCCGCGCCACGGCAGGGCTGTCCACGGCGGCGGACAGGTCCACCGTCTGCGACCACGGCTTGTCGCCGATCATGCCGCTGACCGTCAGGCGGCCGGACAGGGCCTGCCCCCGCCCCAGCAGCACCAGCGGTTCGCCGACATAGAGATCGGGCAGGCGGCGCGGCGTGAAGTCGATCGGCGCGCCATCGACCGTGACCTTGAGATCGCGCGCCACCGGGGCTTTGAGGCGATCGAGCAGCGCGGTCATCTTCGCGTTCACTTCGCTGCCATCGCCGATGTTGGTGTACGTGCCGCGCCCGGCTTCGGCCATGCGGCGCATCAGGAAAGTGTTGGGCGCGGACCCGATGCCGACCATGAACACCCGGCTGCGCCCGCCATGCGCGGCGATTTCCGCCATCATGTCCTTCTCGTTGGACAGGTCGCCATCGGTGAGGAAGACAACTTGCCGCACGCCCTGCACGGCATTGGGCGCCTCGTCCGGCGTGGCGTCGACCAGCGCGGCCTTCAGCGCGGGCAGCATCTCGGTGCCGCCGTTGGCTTCCAGCCCTTCGGTAAAGCGGCGCGCGGTGGCGACCTGTTCGGGCGTGGCCGGCACGCTCTGGTCGAACAGCTGGGTCATCGTGTCGTCGAAACGGATCACGTTGAAGCGGTCTTCCGGGCGCAGCGTGTCGAGCGCGTGAAGCAGGCTTTCCTTCGCCGCGTCCATCGATTGCCCGCCCATCGAGCCGCTGTTGTCGATGACGAACACCATCTCGCGCGGGGGAGCCTTGCCCTGCGGCAGGCGGGCCGGCGGCACGATCGCGGCCATCACGTAGTCCTTTCCATCAAGCGACTGGCGGAACAGGCTGAGCGTGGGATCGGCGCTGGCCGACCGCCAGCGCAGCTCGAAATCGCGGTCGGCCGGAACCTCTCCGTCGGCCAGCCGGATCGTGCGCGTCTGCGCGCCATCGTCGCTCACCGCGATCCGGTGGTAGGGGCTGATGAGATTGGCGGGCACGAAGCCGGGGGCGAGATGGACCGTGATCGAGACGGGGTTGAGCCCCTTGCCCAGCGCGGGCGCGGCGAGCGGGGCGGTAACTTCGTCGATGTCCTTCGCCACGGCCGCTTCGGTGCGGGCGGGGTTGTCAGCCGTGGCCTGCGCCGGCACATAGCGCGGCCCCACCACCAGCGGCAGGCGCAGCGAGAACTCGCCCGATACCTGGCGGACCGGGGCCTGGTATTCGATCTGGATGAGCACCGTTTCGCCGGGGCCGACGTTGGCCACGCTGTTGCGGAACATGTTGGGCCGCTCGGCTTCGACCAGCCCCGCCTTCTGCCCGCGTTCGCGCGCCTTTTCATAGATTTCGCGGGCTTCGGCGCGGCGCTTGATATGGCCGACGATCACGCGATCGCCCACCACCATCTTCAGGCTGTCGACCGCGCCGTCCTCGGGCAGGGGATAGAGATAAGTCGCTTCCATCCAGCGGTCGCTGGTATTGCGGAACGCCTGCGTCACGCGGACGCGGGCAATGGCGCCGCTGACCGTCACGTCCATGTCGGTGCCCAGCCGCACGGCGGGCAGGCTTTCCGCCACGCCCTTGCCGGACAGCAGCAGCGTGCCGCTGCCGATCGCATCGCCATCGGACGGGGCGTCTTCGGCCCGCAACCGACCGGCCAGCAGCGTGCCGCCAACGACCGCCAGCAAAAGCGCCAGCGCCAGCGCGATCCGGCAGCGGGATCGGCCCGAAAAGAGAGATAAGCGCGAGAGGACCATGACAGGCTCCATCATCAAGGGGAGCCTTCCCGTTAGGCGGCACAGGCGCCGCACAGCCACGGGCAGTCCCCGCCAGTTTCGTCCGGTCGATCCGCACCGGTGCGGATCGTGGCGGGACCGCTTGACGGACTGTGCGGATATGTGCGCAGATGTCCGCAGTTTGACGTGAAGGATATGCCTTGCCCGAACCCGATGAAATGCGTGCCGCCGAAGGCCAAGCGATTGCCGCGCGGCTGCGCGAGGAACTGGCGCGGCGGCGCATCTCGCGCCAGGCGCTGGCGGACATGGCTAGGATCAGCCTGTCCACGCTGGAAAAGGCGCTGTCGGGCAGCCGCCAGTTCACGCTGGCCACGGTGATCCGGCTGGAAGAGGCGCTGGGCACGCGGTTGCGCGATGGCGCGGCCACGCCCGCCGCGCTGCCCGCGCCCGATACCGCGCCCGAGCACATGGGCGCCTACAGCCGTGCCGCCGTGCACTGGATCGAGGCGGACTACCTCACGCTGCGCGCCAGCTTCGGCGAACCGGGCGCGATCTATGCCTATGTCACGCGCATCTTCTGGGACGAAGCCGCCGGCCACCTGCGCTTTACCGAGGCCGAACGGATCGATGGCGCCTTCGCGCAGAAGGGCCATGTCTCGATGCCCAACCTGTCCGGCCACACCTATCTCGCCACCTGCGAGGCGGGGCAGCACCGGCTGATTACGCTGGGCCGGCCGACGCGCGATGGCTGCATGTTCGGCCTGCTGGCCACGCTGCACGCCGGCACCGGATCGCAGCTCATCCCCATCGCCAGCCCGGTGGCCTTCGTGCCGCGCGGGCAAATGAAAGAGTCCGGAATGGGTCTTGTTCGCCCCGATGACCCGGCTTTCGCGGCGTTCCGTACCATGCTCGATCGCGCGATAAGCGACGATTTCTGCCGCTTTCGGCAGTAGTCGCCGCCGGTCCCGCGACGGGTCACGCCGCCGCCGTCAGCCGGAGGCCGGCGGCTTGCACCGATCCGGGCGGAAGGCTAGTCCGATCCGGAGCGACCCGGTGTTTCCGGGCCTGGGACGGGATCATGGACATCGAGACACCCCCGGCACGACCCGGCCGCATCGCGCGGCTGGGGCGGCTGACCATCACGCGCAAATTCGTGGGGCTGAGCGTCACGCTGCTGGCGATCATGCTGGCAGCGGCGGTCTATGCCTTCGTCCAGTCCGCCAAGGTCAATCGCGAGACGGCGCTGCTGGTGGAAGTGCTGGAACCGCTCAAGCGCGAAGTGGCGACGATCGAGGAATTCGCGGCCGAGGAGGAACTCGCCAGCGAGCGGGCGCTGCGGTACGGCGGACCGCAAGTGCGCGATCCCGCCCTGCACGAAAGCTATCTCGAACGCTTCCGCGCGTTGAACACCCGCGTCGACAGCCAGCTCGCCCAGCTTGATACCAATATCAGCCGATTCGAGACGATGCCGGTCTCCAACGATGTCGCCGTGTTCCTCGGCCGCCTGCAGCTGGAAAGCGAGGCGGTGCGGCGCGAACACGCCGCCTATCGCGCGGCGATGGATGCCTTTCTCGATCCCAAGGCGCCCGCCATGGTGGATGGCGTGCGCTTGCGCCAGACCGCGGCGATGGACGCCGAACGGCGCGTGCTGGCCGCGATGGAACGCATGTCGCGCGAGGCTTCGGTCCTCAGCGGCAAGGACGAACGGCAGCTGGAGGCGCTGGAGCGGCGCGGCTTTTCGGTCACGGTCGAGAACCTGATCCTGGCCGTCTTCGCCTTCCTGGCGGGCGCGGTCATTTCGGTGCTGCTGACCCGCCGGATGCTGACGCCGGTGCGCAGCCTGATCGCCGGCGCGGAGGAAGTGGGGCGCGGCAACCTGGAAGTCTCGCTGCCGGCCACCACGCACGACGAGCTCGGCCAGCTGACCACCGCCTTCTCCGCGATGGTGGAGGAACTGCGGCAGAAGGTCGCGCTCAAGAACACCTTCTCCAGCTACATGGACCCGCGCGTGGTCGATCGCCTGCTGGGCGCCAACCGCGCCGAACTGGAAGCGGGCGAAAAGCGCGAGATGACCGTGTACTTCTCCGACGTGCAGGGCTTCAGCGCGATTTCGGAAACGCTCACCCCCACCGCGCTGGTGCGGCTGGTCAACCGCTACCTGACGCTGGCGGCGGAGCCGATCCACCGCCACCACGGCGTGATCGACAAGTATATCGGCGATGCCGTCATGGCCTATTGGGGGCCGCCGTTCGCGCTGGAGGAACCGGCGCTGTCGGCGGTCATCGCCGCGCTCGAACAACGCGAACAGATCGCGCGGCTCCAGCGGGAACTGCCCGAACTGCTCGGCCTGCGCCGGGGCGCGCCCAGCGTGTCGGCGCGGATCGGCCTCGCCACGGGCGACGTGGTGGTCGGCTCGATCGGTTCCGCCGCCTCGCGCAATTTCACGATCATGGGCGATACGGTCAACATCGCCTCGCGCCTTGAAAGCGCCAACAAGACCTATGGCACGCTGATCCTGGCCGACGAGGCGACCATGCTCAAGGTGCGCCACCGGATCGAGGCGCGCGAGATCGACCTGCTCGCCGCCCCGGGCAAGAGCGAGGCGGTGCGCATCTACGAACTGCTGGGCGAGATCGGCGAGGTCGAACCGCACCTTCTCGCCGCGCGCGATGCCCATGCCCACGCGCTCGCGCTCTACCGCGCGCGGGAATGGGACAAGGCCGAAGCCGCCTTTGCCGAAGCGCTGCGGATCGCGCCGGAGGACGGCCCGGCGCGGGTGTTCCTCACCCGCATCGCCGCCTTCCGCTCCGCCCCGCCACCGGCGGACTGGGCCGGCATCTGGCTCAGCCCGGAAAAGTAGGCGACAAGATCCTTTGCCAACGCGGCGCGTTTCCCACCCCCAACCCCTCCCGCTTGCGGGAGGGGAGCGAGACTTGCGCCGCCGCAGGCGGCGTTAGTCGCAGCGGGGTGGGCTTTCCACGCCCCGCGCTTGCGAAATATATAATCGCCAAAATGAAAACCCCCGCGCGCGGCGGGGGCTTCCTGAAACCGACAGGGGCTGTGGCCCGGATCAGCCGGGGATGTTGGCCTGCGCCTCGGCGCCGTCGCCCTGCGGCGCGGCCAGGATGTCGCGCAGCCCGCTGCCCTTGGCGACTGTTTTCGTGTCGGGATCGCCCACCGAGCTGCGGATGCCGGCGGCCGAAGCGCCCGAACGGTTGATCACGTCGGTCTCCACCGCGCTGCGCGGGGCCGGGCCGCCGAACAGCGCTTCCAGCGCCTGCTTGCCGGAATCGACGTCCTGCGGGCGCGGCGCGCCGGGGTTGGGCGGGGTCAGCGCGAAATCGGGCGGCACCACCAGCGGCGCCTGGCGCGTCACCGCGAATTCATCGGGACGCACGCGATTGAACAGCGAGCCGCCCGCGCCGCAGGCGGACAGCAGGCCCGCGCCCGAGACGAGAAGGCAAAGAGTGGCGGCTTTACGCATATCAGGCATTCTCCGTGGCGGCGGCATCAGCTTCGGCATCCGCGCCATTGGCGGGCTTTTCGCGCGAAAGCAGCGACCGGGCAAGCAGTATCAGCACGCCGAAGGTGATGGCGGCATCGGCGATGTTGAAAATCAGGAACGGACGCCATTCCCCGAAATGAAGGTCGGCGTAATCGATCACGTAACCGCGCGAGGCGCGGTCGTAGATATTGCCCAGCGCACCGCCCAGCACCAGCGCGAGGCCGACGATATCGCCCAGCACCTTTTCGCGCAGCATCCACACCGCCACGCCCAGCGCGATCACGGCGGTCACCAGGATCAGGCCATAGCGCATCTCGGCCGAGGTGGCCGTGAACATGCCCAGCGAAACGCCGTAGTTCTCGGTCCAGCGCAAGTCGAAGAACGGCAGCAGCTCAATCGCGCCCACGTCCGCCAGCGCCAGCCGGCCGGTCATCAGCGCCTTGACGCCGCGATCCACCGCGAACGTGAGCAGCGCCAGCGCGAAGCCGGCAAGGCGACGGCCGGAAACGGTCACGCGGCCTGCCCGTCCGCCTGTGCGTCCAATTCCGCGACGACCGTTTCGCAGCGCCCGCACAGCGCGCCGTCTTCCGCCACGTCGGGCAGATGGCGCCAGCAACGGCCGCATTTGTGGTCATGGGTTCGGGTGACGGTCACGCCGTCATCCTGCCCGCGCGTGACTGTCCCGGTGATGAACAATTCGGCCAGATCAGCCTCCGGCGCGCCTTCGGGCACCAGCACTTGCGCTTCCAGCCCCGATCCCAGCACCTTTTCACGGCGCAGCGGCTCGATCGCCTCGTTCACCGTGGTGCGCAGCGCGCGCAGTTCGGCCCAGCGGTCCTCTTCCACCACCGAAACCGGCACCACCGGCCATTCGAGCAGGTGCACGCTGTCGCTGCCGGGAAAGCGTGTCTGCCACACTTCCTCCGCCGTGAAGACCAGCACCGGCGCGGCATAGCGCACCAGCGCGTGGAACAGCACGTCCAGCACGGTGCGGTAGGCGCGGCGCTTCGCGTCCGAAGGCGCGTCGCAGTAGAGCGAATCCTTGCGGATATCGAAGAAGAACGCCGAGAGGTCCTCGTTGCAGAACTCGCTCAGCGCGCGGACATAGGTGTTGTAGTCATAGTCCGCCACCGCCTGCCGCAGCGTGCCGTCCAGCCGTTCGAGCAGGACGAGCATGTAGCGTTCCAGTTCGGGCATCTCGCCCACCGGCAGCTTCTCGTCCTCGCCGAACCCGTCGAGCGCGCCCAGCAGGTAGCGGAAGGTGTTGCGCAGCTTGCGGTACTGGTCCGCCACCCCGGCCAGGATTTCCTTGCCGATGCGGTGGTCCTCGGTGAAATCGACCGAGAGCGCCCACAGCCGCAGGATGTCCGCGCCGTAATCGCGCATCAGGTCGATCGGGCTGATCGTGTTGCCCAGCGACTTGGACATCTTCATGCCCTTGGCGTCCATGGTGAAGCCATGGGTCAGCACGCCCTTGTAGGGCGCGTGGCCGCGCGTGGCGCAGGCTTCCAGCAGCGAGGACTGGAACCAGCCGCGGTGCTGGTCCGACCCTTCCAGATAAAGGTCGGCGTGCGGGCCGGTATAGCCTTCGGGCCGCAGCAGATCGGGCCAGCGGCCCGATTCCAGCACGAAGGCATGGGTGCTGCCCGAATCGAACCACACGTCGAGAATGTCGGCCACGCGCTCGTAGTCGGCGGCGTTGTAGTCGGGCCCCAGCAGGGCCTGCGCCGCCTCGTCCGACCAGGCATCGACGCCTTCGGCGCGGATGGCGTTGACGATGCGGTCGTTCACCGCCGGATCGACAAGGTACTGGCCGGTCTTGCGGTCGACGAACAGCGTGATCGGCACGCCCCACGCGCGCTGGCGGCTGAGCACCCAGTCGGGCCGGCCTTCGACCATCGCGCCGATGCGGTTGCGGCCCTTTTCGGGCACGAAGCGCGTTTCGGCGATGGCCGCCATCGCCGCCTGCCGCAGCGTGGGCGCGGCGCACAGCGCTTCCTCCGCCGGATTGATCGCGCCGCCTTCGGTTTCCCAGCGGTTCTCGCCCGGCGTCTTGGGCGAGATGTGCGTCATCACCCGGTCCATCGGCACGAACCACTGCGGCGTGCAGCGGAAGATCACCTTGGCCTTGGAGCGCCACGAATGCGGGTAGGAGTGCTTGTAGTCGGCGCTCGCCGCCAGCAACCCGCCCGCCTCGCGCAGCGCGGTGCAGATCGGCCCGTCGGGCGCGTTGAACTTGGGGTTGATGACCGAGCCTTCGCCGCCCAGCCACGCCCAGTCCGCCCGGTACTTGCCATCGCCCTCGACCGCGAAGACCGGATCGATCCCGTGCGCCTTGCACAGCAGGAAGTCGTCCTCGCCATGGTCGGGCGCCATGTGGACAAGGCCCGTGCCGCTGTCGGTGGTGACGAAATCGCCGGGCAGGAACGGGCGGGGCTTGGCGAAGAAGCCACCGAGGTGGTGCATCGGATGGCGGGCGATGGTGCCGGCGAGGGCCGATCCCAAATAACGCCCTGCCGGACCGCTCTTGTAGGTCTCGATTTCGCAATCGGCTCGATCGAGAAATGCCCCGGCAAGATCCCGAGCCACAAGGTAGCGGCGACGATCGACCTCAACAATCGTATATTGGACCTCCGGCCCATAGGCGAGCGCCTGGTTCACCGGGATCGTCCACGGCGTCGTCGTCCAGATCACCGCGTAGGCACCGACCAATTCCTTAATCGGCGATTCCGTGATCTCGAACGCCACGTCGACCTGGGTCGAAACGATGTCCTCGTATTCGACCTCGGCCTCGGCCAGCGCCGTCTTTTCCACCGGGCTCCACATCACCGGCTTGGCGCCGCGATAGAGCATCCCGTTCTCGGCGAACTTGAGCAGTTCGCCGACGATGGTCGCCTCCGCCTGGAAGTCCATCGTCAGGTACGGGTGGTCCCAGTCGCCGTTGATGCCGAGGCGCTTGAGCTGTTCGCGCTGCACGTCCACCCACTTCTGGGCATAGGCGCGGCATTCGGCGCGGAATTCGCGCGGGGGAACCTCGTCCTTGTTCTTCTTCTTCTTGCGGTATTCCTCCTCGACCTTCCATTCGATGGGCAGGCCGTGGCAGTCCCAGCCGGGCACATAGGGCGCGTCCTTGCCCAAGAGGCTCTGCGTGCGGCAGACCATGTCCTTCAGGATATGGTTCAGCGCATGGCCGATGTGCATGTCGCCATTGGCATAGGGCGGGCCATCGTGGAGGATGAACTTCTCGCGCCCGGCGCGGGCATCGCGCAAGCGGCGATAGAGGTCCTGCTCCTGCCAGCGCGCGAGAATGCCCGGCTCCTTCTGCGGGAGTCCGGCCTTCATCGGGAAATCGGTCTTCGGCAGGAAGACGGTGTTTCGGTAGTCGCGCTGTTCGGTCATGATCGGCGGGCCTTAGCCGCGCGCGGGGATTCCTGCAATTGCGAGAGAGTATGGTTCGCGCAGAGGCGCGAAGGGATCGCGCCCGGCCGACAGGCCCCTTTGGTCCTGCGGCCTTCCCTATGGAGTGCGCATGGCACGGAGGGCGGCTTCGCCGCAAGCGCGGCCTCTTCGCGCCTCCGCGCCTCTGCGCGAAAAAACCTACCCCGCCGCCAGCAGCCGCCGCGCCTCGTCGCAATCGCGGTTCATCTGTTCGACCAGCGCATCGAGCGAATCGAACTTCGCTTCGGGCCGCAGGAAGTGGTGGAAGGCCACCTCGATCTCCTGCCCGTAAAGATCGCCCGACCAGTCGAAGAAATACGGCTCCAGCAGTTCCTTGGGCGGATCGAACGTGGGGCGGATGCCGATGTTGGCCGCGCCCTGCACCACGCGCCCGCCCGGCATCCGGCCGGTGACGGCATAGATGCCGTAGCGCGGGCGCAGATAGCTGCCGAGCGGCAGGTTGGCGGTGGGAAAGCCGATCGTGCGCCCCAGCTTGTCGCCGTGCTGCACCACGCCCCGGATCGCAAAAGGCCGCGTCAGCAGCCGCGTGGCGGTGGCGCAATCGCCGGCCTGCAGCGCGGCGCGGATGCGGCTGGAGGAAACGACTTCGCCACTTTCCACCACGGGGCCGACCGCGCGCGCCGTCAGCCCGCTTTCCGCGCCCAGTTCCGCCAGCACGCGCACGTTGCCGCCCCGCCCCTTGCCGAAGGTGAAGTCCTCGCCCGTGACCACGCCCGCCGCGCCCAGCCGATCGACCAGCAGCCCGCGCACGAATTCCTCCGCCGTGGTGGCGGCCAGCGTCCCGTCGAAGGCGAAGACCAGCATGGCATCGGCCCCGGCGGCGGCGAACAGCTCCTCGCGCTGGTCCAGCGTGGTCAGCCGGAACGGCGGCGCATCGGGCTGGAAATGGCGCACCGGATGCGGATCGAACGTGGCGACGATCGCCGGGCGGCCTTGCGCCCGCGCCTGCCGCACCGCCTCGCCCACCACGGCCTGATGGCCGAGGTGGAACCCATCGAAATTGCCGAGCGCGATCACCGCCCCGCGCAAATGATCCGGCGCGCGATCGCGCGCGTCGATTCGCGTCATCGATGCGCCTCTGCCGTGGCCCCGCCCGGCCCCGATGCCGCCATCGGCCGCAAGCCGGCGCGAATCACGCGCAGGGCATTGCCGCCCATCGCGGCGCGAATCTCGTCATCGCTGAAATGTTCGTCGATCAGGGCCTGGGTTACCTGTTCCAGTTGCGCGGTATCGAACCGGGTGGTGGTCGCCCCGTCGAAATCGCTGCCTAGCGCGACATGGTCGATCCCGACAAGATCGCGCACGTGGCGCATCGCCTTGGCCGTGGCGCGGGGGCTGGTATCGCAGACCGCCGCGTCCCAGTAGCCGATGCCGATCAGCCCGCCGGTGCGCGCGACACCGCGAATCTCGTCGTCGGTCAGGTTGCGGTTGACCTTGCACGTCGCCTGCACCCCGCCATGGCTGGAGACCACCGGCCGGCGCGCCATCGCCAGTACATCGGCCACGCCCGCGTGGCTGAGATGCGCGATGTCCACGATCATGCCCTTGTCTTCCATCCGCCGCACGATCTGCCGGCCGAACGGAGTCAGCCCGCCCTTCTTCAGCCCGTGCATCGACCCGGCCAGTTCATCGTCGAAGAAATGCGTCAGGCTCGCCATGCGGAACCCGGCGGCATAGAACCGGTCGAGGTTCTCCGCCTTGCCTTCCAGATCGTGCAGCCCCTCGATCGAGAGCATCGCGCCCACCGGCTGCGCCTTGTTCCCGCGCCGGGCCAGCAGCAGGTCGAGCGAGGCGTCGTCGCTGACTTTCAGCAGCATCCCGCCCGAGGCCGCGACCGCGCGGTCCAGCTTCTGCCCGTGCCACAGCGTGCGTTCTGCCAGCGAATTCCACGTCCGCACCGGCTGCAACTGCGCCACGGCCAGCGCGCCCAGCGTGTCGCTGTCCGCCGGGTTGGCATCGTAGTTCAGGCCACGCGGCGACTTCGAGACCGACGAGAACACCTGCAGCGCGACATTGCCCTCTTCCAGACGCGGCAGATCGACATGCCCGCGCCGCGCCCGGTCGCGCAGGTCGCGCCGCCACATCAGCGTATCGGAGTGCAGATCGACGATCCGCAGCGACCGGTGCAGTTCCCGCGCCCGGTCGCTGACCGCGATCAGCGGCTGCCCGTCAATCCGGTTCATCTGCGATTCGACAAACGCCGGCAGCGGCCCGAAGAACGCCGCAGCGGCCAATCCGGTCACGCCCAGTGCAATCGCCACCCAACGACGCATGGTTCAGCCCCTCCCCCTTTCCAGCGTCACGAAATCGAACGCCGGGCGTCCCTTTTCGGCCGGGTGCGTCTCGCGCGCAAGCTCCCGCCATTCGGGGCCAAGGGGCGGCATCACCGTGTCGCCCGCGACATCGGCATGGACTTCGGTCAGTTCCACCCGCGTGGCCAGCGGCAGGAACAGGCGGTAGATCTCCGCGCCGCCGACCACGGCCACATCGCCATCGCCGGCCAGCGCCAGCGCGGCCGGCACGTCGTGGACCACTTCGGCCCCTTCCGCGCGCCAGCCGGCATCGCGCGTCAGCACGATATGGCGGCGGCCGGGCAGCGGCGCGGGAAAGCTTTCGAACGTCTTGCGGCCCATGATCATCGGCTTGCCCATGGTCAGCGCCTTGAACCGCCGCAGGTCCGCCGGAATGTGCCAGGGCAGCGCGTTGTCCCGACCGATCGTGCCGTTGGCGGCGCGCGCGTAGATCAGGACCAGGGCCTGCGCCATTACAGGATCAGCCGGGTGACGTGGCCCATCTTGCGTCCGGGACGAACCGCCGCCTTGCCATAGAGATGGAGGTGGTTGGCGGGATCGGACAGGATCTGCGCCCAATCGCGCGCGGCATCGCCGATCAGGTTGTCCATCACCGCGCCCCTCGCCGCCAGCGCCGTGCTGCCCAGCGGCAGTGCGCAGATCGCGCGGATATGGTTCTCGAACTGGCTGACCAGCGCGCCCTCGATCGTCCAGTGCCCGGAATTGTGGACGCGCGGGGCCATCTCGTTGAACACCGGGCCGTCCGCCGTGGCGAAGAATTCCAGCGTCAGCACGCCCACGTAATCCAGCGCGTCGGCCACTTTCGCCGCCAGCGCGCGCGCCGCGTCCACCTGCGCGGCGATGAACGCCGGGGCGGGCACGGTCGAACGGGCCAGGATGCCGTTTTCGTGCTCGTTCTGCGCCGAATCCCAGAAGCGCACGTCGCCAGCCGCGTCGCGCACCAGAATCACCGAGAACTCGCCCTCGAAGCGCACGAAGCCTTCGTAGATCAGCGGCACGGCGGGCAGGTCCAGCCCGGCGGCGGCGGCCGGGTCCGTGATCCGCCACTGGCCCTTGCCATCGTACCCGTCGCGCCGGGTCTTGAGGATGCCGGGCGCGCCGATCCGCGCGATCGCGGCGGCAAGGTCGGCAGCGGAATCGACTTGCGCCCAGGGCGCGGGGCGGCCGCCCAGCGCCTCGACGAAGCTTTTCTCGTTCACCCGGTCCTGCGCCACTTCCAGCGCGCGGACCGGCGGATGCAGCGGCGCGTGCTCGCCGATCGCGGCCAGCGGCCCGGCGGCGACGTTCTCGAACTCGTAGGTGACCACGGCGCATTGCGCGGCGAACGCGGCCAGCGCGGCCTCGTCGTCATAGCGCCCCTGCGTGAACGCGGCACTGACATCGGCCGCGACCGAATCCGCTTCCGGCGCATAGACATGGCAGCGGTAGCCGAGGTTCGCCGCCGCCAGCGCCAGCATCCGGCCCAGCTGGCCGCCACCGAGAATGCCGATGGTCTCGCCGGGCGGGATCACGCGCGGCTCCCGCGCAGGGTGTGGCGCACCACCATTGCCATCAGGAAGGCAGTTCCGCGACCGAATCGGTCTGCGCGGCGCGGAACGCGATCAGCCGTTCGGCCAGCGCGGGATCGGACGTGGCGAGGATCGACGCGGCCAGCAGGCCGGCATTGGTCGCACCCGGCGCGCCGATGGCCAGCGTGCCCACGGGAATGCCGCCGGGCATCTGGACGATCGACAGCAGGCTGTCCATGCCCTTCAGCGCCTTGGATTCGACCGGCACGCCCAGCACCGGCAGGTGCGTCATCGCGGCGACCATGCCCGGCAGGTGCGCCGCGCCGCCGGCCCCGGCAATGATGACCCGGAAGCCTTCGTGGTGCGCGCCCTTGGCGAAGGCGACGAGCCGGTCGGGCGTGCGGTGCGCGGAAACGATGCGGCATTCGTGCGCCACGCCCAGCTTGTCGAGCGCGGCGGCCGCGTTCTTCATCGTCTCCCAGTCGGACTGGCTGCCCATGACGATGGCCACGGCCGGCGCCTGCGGCGAGGTATCACTCATGCCCTGCCCCCTATCAGGCCGGAACGCCCCTCAGCGTTCCGACAGGTAGTACCGCTCGATCTCGGCGAGGTTGTCGTCCAGTTCATAGACGATCGGCTGGCCGGTCGGAATTTCGAGGCCGGTGATATCGGCATCCGAAATGCCCGAAAGGTGCTTCACCAGCGCGCGCAGCGAATTGCCGTGGGCCGAAACGATCACCGTTTCGCCGGCCTTCAGCGCCGGGGCGATCTTCTGCTCGAAGCAGGGCAGCACGCGGGCGATCGTGTCCTTGAGGCTTTCGGTCGCGGGCACGGGAATGCCGGCATAGCGCGGGTCGGCCGCCAGATCGAAAGCGCTGCCCGCTTCCAGCGGCGGCGGCGGAATGTCGAAGCTGCGGCGCCAGACCTTGACCTGATCGTCCCCGTGCTTGGCGGCGGTCTCGGCCTTGTCCAGCCCGGTCAGGCCGCCATAATGCCGCTCGTTGAGCCGCCAGTCCTTGTCCTCGGGAATCCACAGGCGCCCGGCCGCTTCCAGCGCGAAATGCAGCGTCTTGATCGCGCGCGTCTGCAGCGAGGTGAACGCCACCGTCGGCAGCACGCCCTTGTCCTTCAGCAGCGTGCCGGCGGCAAGCGCTTCGGCCGCGCCCTTTTCGGTCACATCCACGTCCCACCAGCCGGTGAAACGGTTTTCGAGATTCCATTGCGATTGACCGTGACGGATCAGGATCAGGCGGGGCATCGTGGCTCCTGCTGCTCTACTGCGGGAAACGGCCCCCTAGCGCTCCCCTTGCGGTTTGGAAAGGCCGCCCGTGCCGGATTCGCCGGCGTCTGCCTCCCGCGCGCCAAGTTCGCGTGTCCCAAGTTCTTTGGCCCCAAGTTCCCGCGCCTGCGCCTTGCGCCGCTTCAGGTTCTCGCGCAGGCGCGCGGCCAGCCGCTCCTCGCGCGTCATTTTTGCCGGATCGTCGCTCATGCCGCGCGGTGTGCCTTGCCCGCGCGCGCGCCGCAAGGGCGCGCACTGACAACGCGGCCGTCATACCACGCTTGACAAAGCCGGCCCTCGCAGCCATTAGCGCGCCCCTGCCCGCCGCCGGTTCTCGCCGGCGCGCCGGAGCGCGGAAATGGCGTGCTGCTGTAGCTCAGTGGTAGAGCGCATCCTTGGTAAGGCTGAGGTCGGGAGTTCAATCCTCCCCAGCAGCACCATTTCCGCACCGCTTTCCAAGAGACAGGCTCAAGCCAGCAGGTCCGCCCATTCGGGATGGCGCCGGAACGCGGCGGCGACATAGCTGCAATCGGGCGCGATCTTCCAGCCTTCGGCGCGCGCGTCCGCGATCAGTGCTTCCACCAGCTTGCCGGCCACGCCGCGTCCGCCGATCTCGGACGGGACCAGCGTGTGTTCGGCCGCGACCACGTCGCCCCGGCGGCGCCAGGTCAGCCGCCCCACCGCATCGCTTCCCGCGACCGCCGCGCGATATTCGCCCTCGGCGCCACCGCCGGCGCGCGTGATCGTGACCTGTTCCATTGCTCGCTCCCGCTTGACCGCCTGTGTCGGTGCCTTAGATGCCTTGGCGCATGAAGTTCTTCTCCGATAACGCCGCCGGCGTCCACCCCCGCGTCTGGGACGCGATGCGCGCGGCGGACCAGCCCGACGCCGCCTATGACGGCGACCGGCTGAGCGCCCGGCTGGACGAGGCGTTCTCGGCCTTGTTCGGCACCGAATGCGCGGCGCTGTGGGTCGCCACCGGCACCGCCGCGAACTGCCTGGCGCTGGCCGCGCTGGCGCAACCGCATGGCGGGATCGTCTGCCATCGCGAGGCGCATATCGAAGTGGACGAAGGCGGCGCGCCGGGCTTCTTCACCCACGGCGCCAAGCTGCTGCTGGCCGAAGGCGAAGGCGCGAAGCTGACGCCGGAGACGATCCGCGCGACCATCGACCCGATCCGGCGCGACGTGCACCAGGTGCAGCCGCACGCCATCTCGATCACCCAGGCGACCGAATACGGGCGCGTCTATACGCCCGGCGAAGTCGCCGCGATCGGCGCGCTGGCCAGGAAGCGCACGCTGGGCCTGCACATGGATGGCGCGCGCTTCGCCAACGCGGTGGCCCATCTCGGCTGCACCCCCGCCGCGGTGACGGTGAACGCCGGCGTCGACGTGCTGACGTTCGGCTGCGTCAAGAACGGCGGCATGAACGCCGAGGCGCTGGTGTTCTTCGATCCCGCGCTGGCCGACGTGGTGCGCTATCGCCGCAAGCGCGCCGGGCATCTCCAGTCCAAGGGACGCTATCTGGCTGCGCAGGTACTGGCGATGATCGAAGACGGCCTGTGGCTTGAAAACGCGCGCGCCGCCAATGCCGCCGCCGCCACGATCGGCGAGGCCTGCGGCGAACGCCTGCTTCACCCGGTCGAGGCCAACGAGGTCTTCGCCGTGCTTTCGCCCGCCGAACAGGCCGCGCTGCACGCGCAGGGCTTCGAGTTTTACGACTGGCCCGCCCCCGAAGGCGCGCCCGGCGCGGCGCGGCTGGTCACCGCGTGGAACAGCGATCCGGCGCATGTCGCGGCGCTGGCCCGCGCCATCGCCGCGCTGTGACCTTGCCCGGCGAAGCACCGCCCTCGTTCTGGACCCCGCGCATCCTCGGTCCTTTCGCGCTGGTGGCGCTGATCTGGGGCTCCACCTGGCTGGTCATCAAGGACCAGATCGGGTCGGTGCCGGCCAGCTGGTCGGTTACCTGGCGTTTCACCGTGGCCGCCGCGGGCGTGCTGATGCTGGCGCTGGCGCGCCGGGAAAGCCTGCGGCTGGACCGGCGCGGACACCGGCTCGCCATGCTGCTGGGCCTGCTCCAGTTCGTGTGCAACTTCCAGTTCGTCTATCGCGCCGAACAGCATATCACCTCGGGCATCGTCGCCGTGCTGTTCGCGCTGCTGCTGGTGCCCAACGCCCTGTTCGCCCGGATTTTCCTGGGGCAGCCGCTGACGCGTGGCTTCCTGGCCGGATCGGCCATCGCCATCGCCGGCATCGCCTTGCTGCTGCTGCACGAGGTGCGCACCGCGCCAGTCGGCGATGAAGCGCTGCTGGGCGTGCTGTTCGCATTCTGCGGCATCCTGTCCGCATCGAGCGCGAACGTGCTGCAGGCGAGCGAGGCCGCGCGAACGCGCCCGATGCTGGCCGTGCTGTTCTGGGCGATGGCATGGGGCGTGGCGATCGACGCCACCTTCGCCTGGACGGTCTATGGCCCGCCGCGCATCGACATGCGGCCCGGCTATCTGCTCGGCATTGCCTATCTCGGCGTGATGGGATCGGTCGTGACTTTCCCGCTCTATTTCCAGCTGGTGCGCGAACTCGGCCCCGGCCGCGCGGCCTACAACGGGGTGCTCGTGCCCGTGGTGGCCATGCTGCTTTCGACGCTGTTCGAAGGCTATCGCTGGTCCGCACTGGCCGTTGCCGGCGCGGTGCTGGCGATAGCGGGGCTGATCGTGGCGCTGAGAGCGCGAAGCCCCTCGCGATAGGTGGGGTAGCGCGGGCGCCAGCCCAGCAGGCGCCTTGCCCGCCCGTTGGCGACACGGCGGTTCTCCGCGTAGAAGGCCCGCGCGGCGGGGGAAAGGCCGGCCGCCTCCAGCGTCAGCAGCGGCGGCGGCGCGCATCCCGCCAGCCGCGCCGCTTCCTCGATCACCGCGTTCTGGCTGCACGGCAGATCGTCGGAAAGGTTGTACACGCCCGCCGGCCCGTCGAACGAGGCAATGATCCCGCCGGCGATGTCCTCCACATGGATGCGGCTGAACACCTGCCCGGCCAGGTCGATGCGGTGCGCCGTACCCGCGCGCACCCGTTCCAGCGCGCTGCGGCCGGGGCCGTAGATGCCCGGCAGCCGGAACACCCGCACGCGCGGATCGAGCGCCTGCCAGGCCAGGTCCGCTTCGGCCCGCGCCGTGCGGCGGCCCCGCCCCACCGGCGCGCTTTCGTCCACCCACGCGCCGGCGGCATCGCCATAGACGCCGGTGGAGGAGAGATAGCCGATCCAGCCCGCTCCGCACTGCCGGATGCGCGCGCCATGGCGCAGCAGGACCGGATCACCGCCCGCCTCTTTCCCCGCGCCCACTCCCGGCGGCGGCACCGACGAAAGGACATGCGACGCGCGCGTCAGTTCCGCCGCGATGCCGGCGTCGTCATCGAAGGCCAGCGTGCCCGCGCGGCCAGTTCCGGCGACGCGCCAGCCCTGCCGCCGCAACCGTTCCGCCAGTATCCCCGCGCTGTATCCCAGCCCGAAGACGAACAGGCGGCCCGTCAATGCCGCGCGTCCATCGGCTCCAGCACGATTGGCGTCGGCTTTGCCATCGGCGCGCCGGGCATGTGGATCTGCTTCCACCGCATCGCCAGCCGCACGCGCGTCGCACCCGAGGGATGGTCATAGAACAACGCTTCCTCGACCGGGCCGGGATCGATCTTGCGGTATTCGGAAAGCTTCATCGACAACGAGGCGAAGCCGTCCGGCTCGTGCGCGGCGTCCAGCCCGAACACATCGGCGTCCCGCTCGGTCACGCGGACCAGCGTGTTGGTGATCGGCGTGACCATCAGCGAAAAGACCACGAACACGCCAGCAAGGAGCGGCATCGAGGCGGGATCGGCCACGTCGCGGATGCTCCACCGGGCGCCATACTGCGCCAGGATCAGCGGCATGACCCAGGCCGCCAGGAACAGCATCAGCCCGTAGAGCGCGGTCAGCCAGATCCACGAGCGCCAGACGTGGCCCAGCACGTAATGCCCCATCTCGTGCCCCACGGCAGCGAGGATTTCCGGCTCCGACGCGCGGTGCAGCAGGTTGTCGTTGAGGCTGATCCGCACGGTCGGCCCGATGCCCGAGACATTGGCCGAAATGCGCTTCGTCTGCTTCGAGGCGTCATAGACGTAAATGTGTTCGGCCGGCACGCCATAGGCTTTGGCCATGGCGACGATGCGATCGCGCACCGGCCCCTGCGGCAGTTCGGAATAAGTGTTGAACAGCGGCAGGATATAGACCGGCGCGAACAGCATCGCGAGCGCGAGGAAGACCGAGACGACACCGGTCGACACCATCCACCAGACCTTTGGCAACCGCCGGATCACGGCATAGATCACCACGAACAGCAGGCTGCCGATCACCAGCGTCACGAACAGGCCGATCACCTGTTCCCCCAGCCAGCCGGCGAAGGACTGGTTGAGCAGGCCATAGCGCGCCTCGCGCACGAACCCCGTGTAGATGGTCCAGGGCAGCAGCAGCAGCGTGCTGGCCATCAGGAACACGGCAGCCACTTCGAACACCACCAGCGCGCGCCTGCGCCCCTTGCGTTCGGCCGCATCGCGCACGCGGGGCAGGATGCGCAGCCGCAGCATGATCCAGTAGGCGGCCACCGAAACCAGCGTGCCGATCAGCGCGATCCAGTATCCACCCTCGAAGTAGGCATCCGACTTGGCACGCGCGGAACCCTGCAGCGTATCGAGGTAGGCGCGCGTGGCGGCATCGGCATTGAAGCCCGCCGCATGGCCGATGCCCGGCACGGCAATCAGGGCAAGGAGCGACAGAACGGCATATGTGAAAGGGAAGAAAAAGCCCCGGCGCATTCACAGTCCTCAAACGGTCGTTCAACAAGGCCTGCGCGGCGAAACCGTCTGGAGTCAAGAGCGTTTGGCGATTGCCCTTGGCCTGCTTGGCCCTACATTGGTGCCATGAACGACCTTGCCAACCCGCCGTCCGCTTCCCAAGCCACCCCCGCGATCGACGCTCCGGCGCCGGCACAGCCTGCCGTGATCCATCGTTCCGACTACCAGCCGCCGGCGTGGCTGGTGCCGGAAATCGCGCTCGATTTCGCCCTGTCGCTCACCGAAACCCGCGTGCGGGCGACGCTTTCGGTGGAGCGCAACCCGGCGGGCGACGGCGCGCGCACGCTCCGTCTCGACGGGGATGGCCTGCGCCCCGCAAGCGTGACCGTGGACGGCCTGCCCCACAACGACTGGCGCATGGAAGGCGATGCGTTGCTGATCGACCTGCCGGGCGGAAAGCACCAAATCGGCATCGAAACTCTGGTCGATCCCACTGCGAACACACAGCTTTCCGGTCTCTACGCGTCCGGCGGGATGCTCTGCACCCAGTGCGAGGCGGAGGGATTCCGGCGGATCACCTTCTTCCCCGACCGGCCCGACGTGCTGAGCCGCTACACGGTGCGGATGGCGGGCGACAAGGCGCGCTTTCCGGTGCTGCTGTCGAACGGCAATCCGGTGGCGCAGGGTGAGGGACCGGACGGCACGCATTGGGCGGAATGGCACGATCCCTGGCCCAAGCCGTCCTATCTCTTCGCGCTGGTGGCGGGCGATCTGGTGCCCACGCGCGACAGCTTCACCACCCGGTCCGGCCGCAAGGTCGATCTGGCGATCTGGGTCCGCGCCGGCGACGAGACGCGCACCGGCCACGCCATGCGCTCGCTGATCGCCTCGATGAAATGGGACGAGGACGTCTACGGCCGCGAATACGATCTCGACCTGTTCAACATCGTCGCCGTCTCGGACTTCAACGCCGGCGCGATGGAGAACAAGGGCCTCAACGTCTTCAACACGCGCTACATTCTGGCCGATCCGGAAACCGCGACCGACGCGGACTACGACGCGATCGAGGGCGTGGTCGCACACGAATACTTCCACAACTGGTCGGGCAACCGCGTGACCTGCCGCGACTGGTTCCAGCTCAGCCTCAAGGAAGGCTTCACCGTGCTGCGCGACCAGCAGTTCAGCGCGGATCGCGGATCGCCGCCGGTCAAGCGGATCGAGGACGTGCGCGTGCTGCGCGCGGCGCAGTTCCCCGAGGATTCGGGGCCGCTCGCCCATCCCATCCGACCCGACAGCTACGCCGAAATCTCGAACTTCTATACCGCCACGGTCTATAACAAGGGCGCCGAAGTCATCCGCATGATGACGGTGCTGGCCGGGCCGGAACGCTTCCGCAAGGGCACCGACCTCTATTTCGCGCGCCACGATGGCGAGGCCGCCACCTGCGAGGATTTCGTCAAGGCGATCGAGGACGGGGCAGGGCTGGACCTCACGAAATTCCGCCGCTGGTACGAGCAGGCCGGCACGCCGAAGGTGGACGCCACGCTGGCGCACGACGCGGCATCGGGCACGGTCACGCTCACGCTCCGCCAGACCGTGCCGCCCACGCCTGGCCAGCCGGTCAAGCAGCCGATGCCGATCCCGCTGCGCACCGCGCTGTTCGACCGCGCCACCGGCGCCCACCGGGGCGAGCACCTGATCGTGCTGGAAGAGGCGGAACAGAGCTTCACGTTCGAAGGCGATGCAGAGGCGCCGGTACTGTCGATCAACCGGGGCTTTTCCGCCCCGGTCGCGATCACCAGCCCGGCGACGACGGCCGACCTCGTATTCCTGGCCGAACATGACGACGATCCCTTCGCCCGGTACGAGGCGATGCAACAGCTCGTCGTCCAGCACCTTGTCGCGGCCGTCACTGGCACGCTAGACGATGCCGCGCGCACGGCCGGCGAAGCGGCGATCGCCGAAGCCTTCGGCACGATCCTGGCCGACGCCAAGCTCGACGACCTGATGCGCGGCGAACTGGTGATCCTGCCCGGCGAGGCCTACCTCGCCGAACAGATCGCCGGGGTCGATCCCACCCGCGTCCATGCCGAACGCGAAGCGCTCAAGCGGCACCTCGGCACGCGACTGCGGGCGGAGATCGTCGCGCTGCACGACCGCTGTTCCGCGGTGCCCTACAGCCTCGACGCCGCCGCGCGCGGCGCGCGCAAGCTGAAGACGCAGGCGCTGGTCTATCTGGCCGCGGCCGATCCCGCCGAAGCCGCCCGGCGCGCCAAGGCGCAATACGACGCGGCCGACAACATGACCGACCGGCAGGGCGCGCTGATGGTGCTGTGCGGCCTGTCCGCGCCCGAGCGCGAGGCGGCGCTGGCCGATTTCCACCAGCGCTTCGCGGGCAACATGCTGGTGATCGACAAGTGGTTCTCGCTGCAGGCGGGGTCGCTCCACCCGCAGGCGATCGCGCACGTGAAGGCGCTGGCCACCCATCCCGATTTCACCATGACCAACCCCAACCGGGTGCGCTCGCTCTACATGGCGTTCGCGGCCAATCCGCAGGCGTTCCACAATCCCGACGGCGAAGGCTATCGCCTGATCGCCGACCTGATCCTCGCGCTCGATCCGATCAACGCCAACACCGCCGCGCGCTTCGTGCCGCCGCTGGGCCGCTGGCGCAAGGTGGAGCCGGGCCGCGCCGCGCTGATGCGCGCCGAGCTGGAACGCATCGCCGCCTGCTCCACGCTGTCGCGCGACGTGCGCGAACAGGTCACGCGAAGCCTGGACAGCTGAGGTGGGAGAGGTTGCGGGCATCGCCGGCGTGGACGTGCTCACCCACCCCGCGCTGGGCGGGGCGGCGCACGGCTTCCTGGGCCGGCGCGGCGGAGTGAGCGAAGGGCTGCTCGCCGGCCTCAACGTCGGCTGGGGCAGCGAGGACGATCCCGCCGCCACGGCCGAGAACCGCCGCCGCGCGACCGAAGCCGTCCTTCCCGGCGGCCGGCTGGTCTGTGCCTATCAGATCCATTCGCCCGACGTGGTGATGGTGACCGAGCCGTGGCCCGAGAGCGACCGCCCGAAGGCGGACGCGCTCGTCACCCGCCTGCCCGGCGTGGTGCTGGGCATCCTCACCGCCGATTGCGCGCCCGTGCTGTTCCATGACGCGCGCGCCGGGGTGATCGGCGCGGCCCACGCCGGCTGGAAAGGCGCGTTCGGCGGTGTGACCGACAACACCATCGCGGCCATGGAAGCGCTGGGGGCGAGCCGCGCGGACATCGCCGCCGTGGTCGGCCCGTGCATCGCGCAGAAAAGCTACGAGGTGGATGCCGCCTTCGAGGACCGCTTCCTGGCCGCCGATCCGGCCAACGCCCGCTTCTTCCGCGCCGGCAAGGCGGGCCACGCCTGGTTCGACCTGGAAGGCTATGTCGCCGCGCGGCTGCACGCGGCCGGTGTGGGCACGGTCGCCATGCTGGGCGAGGATACCTACAGCCAGCCCGATCGCTTCTATTCGTTCCGGCGCGCCACGCACCGGGGCGAGCCCGACTATGGCCGGGAGATTTCGCTGATCGCGCTGCGTTAGGCCCCGCACTAGGCGATGCGCGATGTCTTTCGCGTGTCGGGCATCAGCAGATAGACCACGAACGATACCGCGATGCAGCCGGCCACGTACCAGAAGTAGCCGTCCTCCCAGCCTTCGGCCTTGAACCACAGCGCGATATATTCGGCCGATCCGCCGAACACCGAGACCGTCACCGCATAGGGCAGGCCCACGCCCAGCGCGCGGATGCCGGCGGGGAACAGCTCGGCCTTCACCACCGCGTTGATCGCGGTATAGCCACTGACCACCACCAGCGCCGCCATCAGCAGCGCGAACCCGGTCCAGAAATCGTGCGTCACCGCCAGCGCGCGCATCAACGGCACGGTGATGACCGCGCCGACCAGCCCGAAGGCCAGCAGCAACGGCCGCCGCCCGATCCGGTCCGACAGCGCGCCGACCAACGGTTGCAGCACCATGAAGCCCGCCAGCACCAGCGCCGAAACCAGCGTCGCGTCCTCCTTCGACCAGCCGGCGGTGTTGACCATGAACTTCTGGGCATAGGTAGTGAAGGTGTAGAACGCGACCGTGCCGCCCATGGTCAGGCCCACCACCGTCAGCACCTCGCGCGGGTGGGCGAGCAGGCGGCGCAGCGACGGCTGGTGTTCGCGCTCCTGCTCGAACGCGGCGGTTTCGTGCATGGTTCGCCGCAGCCACAGCGCGGCAACGGCGCAGGCGGCGCCGATCAGGAAGGGCACGCGCCAGCCCCAGGCGTGCAGTTGCTCCTCCGTGAGCACCTGCTGCAGCACGATCAGCACGCCCAGCGCCAGCAACTGCCCCATGATCAGGGTCACGTACTGGAAACTGGACCAGAAGCCGCGCCGTTCGGCCGAGGCCACTTCGGACAGGTAGGTCGCGCTCGCGCCGTATTCGCCGCCGACGCTAAGGCCTTGCAACAGCCGCGCGATCACCAGCAGCACCGGCGCGGCCACGCCGATCCGGTCATAGCCCGGCGTCAGCCCGACGATCAGCGAGCCCAGGCACATCAGCAGCACGGACGCGGTCAGCGCGGTCTTGCGCCCCGCGCGATCGGCATAGAGCCCCATCAGCCACCCGCCGACCGGGCGCATCAGGAAGCCCACGGCGAAGATCGCGGCGGTGTTCAGCAGCTGCGCGGTGGGATCGCCCTTGGGAAAGAACGCCGAGGCGAAATAGAGCGAGAACGCGGCATAGACGTACCAGTCGTACCATTCGATGAGATTGCCCACCGATCCGCTGAAAATCGAACGCAACCGGCCCGGCGCTTCCTTCGATCCGTGATGCGCGCCCGATGCCATTAGCTCTCCCCGCCGAAGTAAGGCTGCGACGCTAGGCGGCGGAAGGGGGCAAGATCAAGCGGCGGGTACCGCAAGGGTGCACGTTCAGAGCAGGCCGCGCGCTTCGAGATCGGCGCGCAGCGCGGCGGCATCATCGCGGAAATGGTGGGTGCGCCAGCCGAGCGCGTCCGCCGCCGCGATATTCGCGGCGTTGTCGTCGATGAACAGCATCCGCGCGGGTGCGTGGCCGAAACGGCGGGCCGCCAGCGCATAGATCGCCGCATCGGGCTTGATCAGCTTTTCCACGCCGGAGACCACGATGTCGCGGAAATGGTCGAGCACCGGGAAGGTGGGGCGGAACATCGCCCAGGTATCGGCGCCGAAATTGGTGATCGAAAACTGCGGTATCCCGCGCGCATCCAGCGCCCGGACCAGTTCGTGCGTGCCCGCGACCGGCCCCGGCACCGCGTCCAGCCAGTTCGGCGCATAGGCTTCGATCAGGTGGCGATAGGCGGGAAATTCGGCCGAGCGCGCGTCGATCATCTCCGCCAGCGGAACGCCCGCGTCATGCTGGGCGTGCCATTCCTCGGTCACAACGTTGGCCAGGAACCAGTCCAGTTCGCGCGGATCGGCGATCAGCTTTTCGTAGAGCGAGGCGATTCGCCACTGCACCAGCACGCGCCCGATGTCCCAGACGACAGCATCGATCTGCTGGCTCACGCTGCGTTCCCGCAAACAAACGCGCCCCCGCGAAGGCGGGGGCAGCCTTGCCTCTGCAAGAGGCGTCGATCAGGACGGAAGCGTTCCGGCAGGTCCGCGAACGCTTCCGCCAGAGCCGGATCAGCCCTGGCGTGCCTTGAAGCGACGGTTGGTCTTGTTGATGACGTAGGTCCGGCCACGGCGGCGGATCACGCGGTTATCCCGGTGGCGGTCCTTGAGCGACTTCAGGCTGTTGCGAATCTTCATGACGAATCCCTTTGCCCGAAGCGACCGGGCTTGAAACTGAAGGCGCGCCGATAAGGGCGGGCCGGGGGAAAGTCAACCTTCCCCGCGGATCTCCGTCAGCTTGCGCTCCCACGCCAGCGCGTGCGTGACGATGGTTTCGAGATCGGCGTATTTCGGCACCCACGGCACCGTCGCCCGGATCCGGCTGTTGTCGGAAATCAGCGAATCGGGATCGCCGGCGCGGCGATCCTCCAGCTTGCGGACGATGGTGCGGTTGGTGACGCGGTCCACCGCGTCCAGCACTTCCATCACCGAGAAGCCGCGACCGTAGCCGCAGTTCATCGTCAGCGACCGTTCCGGCTGCTCGATCAGCGCGCCCAGCGCCAGCACGTGCGCTTCGGCCAGGTCCGAGACGTGGATATAGTCGCGCACGCCCGTGCCGTCGGGCGTGGCATAGTCGGTGCCGAACACCGCCACATGCCCGCGCTTGCCCAGCGCCGCCTCGACCGCGACCTTGATCAGATGCGTCGCCCCGGCGGTGGACTGCCCGGTGCGCGCCTGCGGATCGGCGCCGGCCACGTTGAAATAGCGCAGCGCACAGAAGTTCAGCGGATGCGCCCGGGCGGTGTCGGCCAGCATGATCTCGGTCATCAGCTTGGACATGCCATAGGGGTTGATCGGCAGCTTGGGGCTGTCCTCGGTCACCGGCGAAACCTCGGGCACGCCATAGGTCGCCGCGGTCGAGCTGAAGATGAAGTGGCGGACGCCCCCCTTCACCGCCGATTCGATCAGCGCGCGGCTCTTGGCGGTGTTGTTGTGGTAGTATTTCAGCGGGTTTTCGACCGATTCGGGCACGATGATCGATCCGGCGAAATGCATCACCGCGCCGATCCCCTGCTCCGCGATGATCCGTGCGAGCAGATCGCCGTCCTCGATATCCCCCTGATAGAACGGCACGCCATCGGGAATGGCGAAGCGGAACCCCGTGGTCAGGTTGTCGATCACGCAGACGGGCCACCCCGCGTCCTTGAGCGCCAGCACGGCATGGCTGCCGATATAGCCTGCGCCACCGGTGACGAGGACGGGTACCTTGGTCATGCGCGAATCACTCCGGAATGCATTGGAAGTCCTGCCTTAGCAGCAAGATTCGCAGGGAATCATCAAGTAGTGCGTTCAGTCAGGTGAAAGCGCCGGCGTGGCATCGCGCGGGCGGGATCGCCTTCGAAGCCCCTCACCGAAAGATCACACGCCATGCCCCGGGTTCGCACAACCTCCGCCCTTTCGCCCCTCCTGATCGCGGCGGCGCTGCTGGCCGGCGCGCCGGCGGCGCTGCACGCCCAGCCCTATGGCGGCGGCTGGGGCGGCGGGGGTTGGGGGCGCGATCCGTTCGGGCCGTACGGGGCGAACGGCCGCGACAGCCGGACGGGCAGCGAGCCATCCAAGAAGGTCGATGTAACCACGTTCCGCGCCGCCGACGCCGGCAGCGCGCTGGGGCAGGGGCCGATCGTGATCGCCGCCGTCGCGCCCGATGGCTACGACGGCAGCGAGGACAACGTCGAGCCCGACGCGAAGCTGCCGGTCTATGAGGCGGCGGTGGTCGACCAGCTTGCCGGGCATGGCTACAACACCGCCACGTCGGGCGCGGACGGCGGGCAGGTGGCGGAAGTGGCGGTCAGTCATTCGGTGGTCCAGCCCGAGGAAGCCCCGCACAAGCCCGTCAGCGGCGCGATGAGCACCACCATCAGCAACCGTGGCAGCGGCGTGGGGCTGGCGCTGGCGGTCGATCTGTCCAAGCCGAAGAAGGCGATCATCGGCACGCGGCTGGAAGTGCGCATCCGCGACAAGGCGACGCGCCGCGTGCTGTGGGAAGGCCATGCCGAAGGCGTCGCGCGCGAGGGCGAGGCCGGGCTGGACAACACCGCCGTCGCCACGCGGCTGGCCACCGCGCTGTTCGCGAAGTTCCCCGAAGGCACCGAAGTGGCCGCGCTCCAGCCCTGATCGGAGCAACCTGCGGTTGCACGGGCACGGATCGCGCCCATATCGAATAGCGGGACAACGATTGAGGATATGCCGATGCGCCGCCTGCTGATTGCTTCCGCCCTTGTGCTGGCCGCCTTGCCGGCCGCGCCCGGCGTGGCGCTGGCCGCCCCGGTCGAAGTCACGCGATTCCACACCCCCGAATCGCTGGCGAAGCTGGCGCCGGGCGCGGCGCTGGCGCTGGCGCCGGGCGAAGACCCCGCCGGTCTCGAAACCGCGCTGTGGAACGATGCGGTCATGCGCGAAGTGGCGGCCCGTGGCTTCGGCGCGGCGACCGTCGGCGCGGCGGACGCGCTGGTCGAGGTCCGGGTCGAACGGCGCACCGAGCGGCAGGAACGCCAGCGTGGACCGGTCAGCGTGGGCGTGGGCGGCTCTACCGGCGGCTGGAACAGCGGCGTGGGCCTGGGCGTCGGCTTCAGCCTGGGTGGCGGATCGCGCGAGTGGACCGATACCCGCCTGTCCGTAACGATCCGCGACCGCGCAACGGGGCAGGCGCTCTGGGAAGGCCGCGCCGAATCGCGCGACAACGCGAAGAAGAAGGATGCCGACGCGGCCAATGTCGCGCCGCGCCTGGCCCATGCGCTGTTCGCGGACTTCCCCGGCAAGTCCGGACAGACTATCCAGGTCAAATGACCCAAGCCCCCATCCGGATCGACGCCGCGTTCGACAGCGGCAACATTGACGTTCTCTCCATCGACGGAACCGCCGCCAGGCTGGCGATCCGGCGCGACCACCAGTCCGAATTCGCCCAGTGGTTCCACTTCCGCGTGGCCGGCGCGGCGGGGCGCGAACTGACGTTGGCGATCACCGGGCTTGGCCAGTCCGCCTATCCGGGCGGCTGGCCCGATTACAACGCCTGCGTCTCGGAAGACCGCGAATACTGGGGCCGCGCCGCGTCGACCTATGACCCGGCGGTGGACGGCGGCACGCTGACGATCCGTCATACCCCCGCCGCCGACATTGCCTGGTTCGCCTATTTCGCGCCCTATTCGATGGAGCGGCATCACGATCTCGTCGCCGCGGCGGCGGCAAGCGAGGGCGTATCCCACCGCACGCTGGGCACCACGCTGGACGGCCAGCCGATCGACCTGCTGGAGCTGGGCGACGGCGAAACCCAGGTCTGGCTCTATGCCCGCCAGCATCCGGGCGAGAGCATGGCCGAATGGTGGATGGAAGGCGCGCTCGACCTGCTGACCGATCCCGCCGATCCGCACGGGCGCAAACTGCGCCAGCTCTGCCGCTTCCACATCGTGCCCAACATGAACCCCGATGGATCGCGGCGCGGCCATCTGCGCACCAACGCGGCGGGCGTGAACCTGAACCGCGAATGGGATGCGCCGTCGGCCGAACGCTCGCCCGAAGTGCTGTGCGTGCGCGACGCGATGGACGAAACCGGCGTCCACTTCGCCATCGACGTCCACGGCGACGAGGCGATTCCGGCGGTGTTCATCGCCGGCTTCGAAGGGATCCCTTCCTGGACCGAACAGCAGGGCGCGGATTATCTGCGCTACCGCGCGATCCTCGAACGGCGGACGCCTGATTTCCAGACGCGGCGCGGCTATCCGGTGGCCCCGGCCGGCAAGGCCAACCTCTCGATGTCGACCAACCAGCTCGCCGAACGCTTCGGGGCGAGCCACGGCTGCGTCTCGATGACGCTGGAAATGCCGTTCAAGGACAACGCCGATCTGCCCGATCCGGCGCAGGGCTGGAGCCCGGAGCGCAGCAAGCTGCTGGGCCGCGAATGCCTGGCGGCGCTGCTGGAGTTCCTGCTGACGCGCACGTAACCGCGCCTAGGACCGTGTTTACAGCTTGTTAACCCGGCGCGGGGCATGATCGAGCAATGTCCCGCGCTATTGCCTCGATCAAGACGGCCTCGATCACGACCGCCCCGCTGGTCGAGGGGCTGCGCGCGGTGATCGTGCTCGGCTGCGCGCTGGCGCTGATCCTCGCCGGACGCGCCCTGCCGTTCTGAGGCGGCTCAGAGGATTTCCTGCACCTTTTCCTTGGGCCGGCACAGCCGCACGCCCTTGTCGGTTTCCACCAGCGGCCGTTCGATCAGCTTCGGTTCCGCCGCCATCGCCGCGAGCACGGTGGCGTCATCGGCCGTGGGCAGACCGCGTTCCTCGGCATCGGTGCCCCGTAGGCGCAGGCCCTGCTGCGGGGTGATCCCGGCGTCGCGATAGAGCTGCGCCAGCTTTTCGGCGCTGGGCGGCGTCTTCAGGTATTCGATCACGGTCACGTCCGCGCCCGCTTCGTGCAACATCGCCAGCGTGTTGCGCGATGTGCCGCAGTTGGGATTGTGCCAGATCGTCGCCTTCATCGCCGGGTCTCCTGTGTTGCCGTCCCGCTAGCGCAGCCCGCGCGCGAGGGGAAGATCAAAGCCCCGGCGTGGTCGCGGTCGCCGGCACGGGCAGCGGCGGCAGCGTTTCGGCGTGCCGCAGGGCGCGGCCGGCGCGCTGGATCGCGCGGACCAGGCGCGGATAGACGCCGCAACGGCAGATATTGGTGATCGCGGCGGTGATGTCCTGTTCGGTTGGATCGCCGTTGTGCGCCAGCAGGGCGGCGGCGGCCATGACCAGGCCGGGCGTGCAGAACCCGCACTGGATCGCCTGTTCGGCCACCAGCGCCTGTTGCACGGGATGGTTGCGATCAGGGGCCAGCCCCTCGATGGTCGTCACGCTGCGGCCCTCCGCCTCGCCCAGCGACAGCGTGCACGATGGCATCGCCTGCCCGTCGACGATCACCATGCACGCGCCGCATTCGCCGGTGCCACAACCATATTTGGTGCCGGTCAGGTTCGCCGCGTCGCGCAGCGCCCACAGCAGCGGGGTATCCGGTTCCAGCCGGAATTCCATCGGCTGGTTGTTGACGGTCAGGCGGGCCATTGCCGTGCCCTAGCCCACCTTTCCGCCGCGCTTCAATCCCGCCAGGACCGGTCGATCTTGTCGATGCGCCGCACCCAGGCGTTGAAATCGCCCACGCCGGCCCCGCCGCCCGGCGGCGTCGCTTCGCGCAGGTCGCGCTGGTGGACCGCGATGATGCCTTCGGAAACCAGGATCGGCTTGCGCCCCATCGACAGCGTAGCCATCTGGATTTCGCAGGCGCGCTGAAGGCTCCATTGCTGGATGAACATCGCCTGGAGCGTGGGCGCCAGCACCACCGGGCCGTGGTTGCGCAGCATCAGGATGTTCTTGTCGGCCAGGTTCGCCAGCAGACGCTCGCCCTCTTCAGCGCGCACGGTGATGCCTTCGAAATCATGATAGGCGAGGCGCCCGGCGAAGTTGCAGGCGTAGAAGTTGATCGGCATCAGCCCTTCCTCAAGGCTGCACACCGCCATCGTCGCCGTGGTGTGGACGTGGCAGATGGCGTGCGCCCAGCCCAGATGCCGGTGGAAATAGCCGTGCTGGGTGAAGCCCGCCTTGTTCACCGCATGCGGACTGCCGTCCAGCTTGTTGCCGTCGATGTCGATCTTGACGAGGTTGGACGCGCAGACTTCGGAATAGAGCAGGCCGAAGGGGTTGATGAGGAACGCGTTGTCCTCCCCCGGCACGCGCACGGAAATGTGGTTGTAGACCGATTCCGACCAGCCGAGCAGATCGAAGATGCGGTAGCACGCCGCCAGTTCCTGCCGGGCCTGCCATTCGGCATCGCTGCATTCGATATTCGGGCGCATCTGCGTGGCCATGGTCATCGCTCTCCGATCGGTTTCTTGTCGCGACCTTATCGCACGATTCGGAGGCGAGCAATCGGATGAGGGCCTCATTCCCGCCTTGGTGGCGCGCTAGGGCACGGAACCGGCCGCCGGCGGGGTAGGCATCCTGCCCAAGGATTCCCATATCGCGGCCGTACCCAAGGAAAGGCCATGGACTCGACATCGCCAGTCTGCACGCTCGCCGAAGAACGGCGGGAAACCGGTGGCCTGCTGCCGCTGGAAAATGCACTCGCGCGCGATGGCTATGCGATCGCGCGCGGGGCGCCGTTCCCGCCCGATTTCACGGAGTTCTGGAACGACCTGCCGCTCGACACCTTCATGGCCGATGGCGGCCGTTACCGCCGGCGGCGCTACGCGACGTTTGCTCTGGAAGCCGGCACGATCACGCCGCGCCCGGCCGAACCGCATTACCAGAGCCTGGCCTACAACCCGCTCAACGGCGGAATCGCGCGCCATTTCGCGCCCTTCGCGCCGGACGCCGCCGCGCACCCGCGCCTGCTGGGCCTGCTGCGCGATGCCGAGGCGCTGTTCGCGCGGTCCGCGCCGGGGGCGCGCTGGCATGTCGAGGCGCACCAGTTCCGCATCCTGGCGGGAAGCGGAAACGCCGGCCAGCCGACGCCCGAGGGGCTGCATCGCGACGGGGTGGACCGGGTGCTGGTGCAACTGGTGGCGCGGCAGAACGTGGCCGGCGGCGTCACCCGCATCACCGACCTGGAGGGCGGGACGCTGAACCGGACCACGCTGACCATGCCCGGCGATCTCTATGTGCTCGACGACCGGCGCGTGATGCACGAGGTTTCGCCGGTGCGGCCCGCAGATCCCGCGCGGCCGGGCTGGCGCGACGTGCTGGTGGTCACGTTCCGTCGGCGGGATTGACCGCGCCGGCGAAGCCCAGCGGCAGCGCGGTGGTGCTTTTCACGTCCTCCAGGATGATGCTGGAACGCGCGGTCGCCACTTCGGGGGACCCGAGAATCTGCCGCGTGAGCAGATGGTTGAACGAGGCGAGATCGCGCGTGGCGACCTTCAGGATCATGTCGGCCTCGCCGGTCAGCTTCTGGCATTCCAGCACTTCGTCCAGCTCCAGCACCCGCGCGCGGAACGCCTCGGCCGCGGCGATCCCGTGGCTGTTCATGGTGAGCAGGATATAGGCGGAAATGCCCACCCCCAGCCGCCCGGCATCGAGCGCGGCATGGACCCCGCGAATATAGCCCGCCTTGCGCAGCTGCTGCATCCGGCGCGAGCATTGCGACGCGGAGAGATGGACCGCCTGGCTCATCTCCACCGGGCCGATATCCCCCTTCTGCTGGAGGATCGCGAGAATCTTGAGATCGAAACGGTCGAGCAAGGGCAAGTTCCTGTTGGCATGGATGGTGCCTAAATCTGCCTTATAGCGCATCATCCGTGCATTTCACTTCTGAAAACGCGCAAGAATGCACGCCCTTTGAGCGCGATAGGCACTAGACTGTGCGTCACATTCTCAATGCATGCTGGGGAGAGCCATGGCTGACCTGTTCGAAAACCCGCTGGGCCTCGACGGTTTCGAGTTCATCGAATTTTCCGCGCCCGAAAAGGGTGTGCTGGAACCCGTGTTCGCCGCGATGGGCTTCATCCGCGTCGCGCGGCACCGGTCCAAGGACGTGCAACTGTGGCGGCAGGGCGACATCAACCTGATCGCCAACTACGAACCGCGCAGCCCCGCCGCCTACTTCGCCGCCGAACACGGCCCTTCGGCCTGCGGCATGGGCTGGCGCGTGCGCGACGCGGCGAAAGCCTATGCCGAGGCGCTCGAACGCGGCGCGGAACCGGTCGAGGTGCGCACCGGCCCGATGGAACTGCGCCTGCCGGCGTTCCGCGGCATCGGTGGCTCGATCGTCTACCTGATCGACCGCTATGGCGATGCCCTGTCGATCTACGACATCGACTTCGTGTACGAGGAGGGCGTGGATCGCCATCCGGCCGGCGCGGGCCTGAAGCTGATCGATCACCTGACGCACAACGTCTATGGCGGGCGCATGGCGCACTGGGCGGCGTTCTACGAGCGCATCGCCGGTTTCCGCGAGATCCGCTATTTCGACATCAAGGGCGAATACACCGGCCTCACCAGCAAGGCGATGACCGCGCCCGACGGCAAGATCCGCATCCCGCTGAACGAGGAAGGGAAGGCCGGCGGCGGCCAGATCGAGGAGTTCCTGCGCGCCTACAACGGCGAGGGCATCCAGCACATCGCGTTTGCCTGCGACGACCTGCTGGCGGCGTGGGACCGGCTCAAGGCCAGCGGCACCCCGTTCATGACCGCCCCGCCCGAAACGTATTACGAGATGCTGGCCGAGCGCCTGCCCGGCCATGGCGAGCCAGTCGATCAACTGCAGGCGCGCGGCATCCTGCTCGATGGCTCGACCGAGGCCGGCGATCCGCGCCTCCTGCTGCAGATCTTCTCGGAAACGATGATCGGCCCGGTGTTCTTCGAATTCATCCAGCGCAAGCGTGACGAAGGCTTCGGCGAGGGCAATTTCACCGCGCTGTTCGAATCGATGGAACGCGACCAGATGCGCCGCGGCGCGTTGCAGGCGGAGCCGGCGCAATGACCGCGCCGCGCCTCAGCCGCATCCACCACGTCGCCTACCGCTGCAACGATGCCAAAGCGACCGTGGAATGGTACGAGCGCGTGCTCGGCATGACCTTCACCACCGCTTTCGCGGAAGACCATGTGCCATCGACCGGGGCCTACGATCCCTACATGCACGTATTCCTCGATTGCGGTGGCGGCAACGTGGTGGCCTTCTTCGAACTGCCCGAACAGCCGGCGATGGGCCGCGATCCCAACACGCCGGCGTGGGTGCAGCACCTGGCCTTCGAGGTGGAGGACGAAGCCGCGCTGCTAGCGGCCAAGGCGCATATCGAGGCGCAGGGCATCGACGTGCTGGGGCCGACCTGGCACGGTATCTTCAAGTCGATCTATTTCTTCGATCCCAACGGGCACCGGCTGGAACTGGCGTGCAACATCGGCACGCCCGAACAGTATGCCGAACTGAAGACGCTCGCCCCGGTCATGCTCGACGAATGGAGCCAGACCAAGCGCGCCCCGCGCCAGGCCGCCTGGCTGCATCAGGAGCCGGACAACGCATGAGCATCGACCACACGCACACCCCCCGGGCATCGAGCTGGGTGCCGGGGGCGGACGACCATGCCGAATTTCCGGTCCAGAACCTGCCGCTGGGCATCTTTTCGACCGATGATGGTCCCGCCCGCCCGGGAACGGCAATCGGCGATTTCGTGCTCGACCTCGCCGCCATGGCCGAACAGGGCCTGCTGCCGCCGGCCGTGATCCCCGCGCTGGGCGGAGCCACGCTCAACGCGCTGTTCGCCCTGCCCGCCGCCGACCGGCTGGCGCTGCGCCACGCGCTGTTCGCCTGCCTGACCTCCGACCGGTTCCGCGTGCGGCTGGAACCGCTGCTGCACCGCGCGAAAGAGTGCGCGTTGCACCTGCCGTTCCACATTGGTGACTATACCGATTTCTACGTCGGCATTCATCACGCCACCAACATCGGCAAGCTGTTCCGGCCCGACAATCCGCTGCTGCCCAACTATCGCCACGTGCCGATCGGCTATCACGGCCGCGCCTCGTCCGTGCGGGTCTCGGGCACCCCACTGCTGCGCCCCAAGGGCCAGCTCAAGGCGCCCGATGCCGAAGCGCCGGTGTTCGCGCCATCGCGGCGGCTCGACTACGAACTGGAGCTGGGCGTGTGGATCGCCGGCGACAACGCGCTGGGCGAACCGGTTGCCGTCGCCGACGCGTGGAGCCGGATCGGCGGGCTGACCCTGCTCAACGACTGGTCGGCGCGCGATATCCAGGCGTGGGAGTACCAGCCGCTCGGACCGTTCCTCGCCAAGAACTTCCTCACCACGGTATCCCCGTGGGTGGTGACGGCCGAGGCGCTGGCCCCGTTCCGCGTGGCCCAGCCACCCCGGCCGGAAGGTGATCCGCAGCCGCTGCCCTACCTTGTCGATGCCGCGGACGCCGAAGCCGGCGCGCTCGCGCTGGACCTCGAAGTCACGCTCGCCAGCGCGGCGATGCGCGATGCCGGCCTGTCGCCGCTCCGCCTGAGCAACGGCCCGGCGACGAACATGTACTGGACCGTGGCGCAGATGGTGGCGCACCATACCTCCAACGGCTGCGATCTCCATGCCGGCGACCTGCTGGGCACCGGCACGATTTCCGGCCCGGCGCGCGATAGCTTCGGCAGCCTGATGGAGCTTTCGGGCGGCGGGCGCGAACCGGTCACGCTGCCGGGCGGCGAAACGCGCTGCTTCCTCGAGGACGGCGACCAGCTCACCCTGTCCGCGCGGGCGGTGCGCGACGGGTTCCGCACGATCGGCTTCGGTCCCTGCACCGGCACCGTCCAGCCGGCGCGATGACGCTGCAACTCCACGGTTATTGGCGCTCCACCGCCAGCTACCGCGTGCGGATCGCGCTGGCGCTGAAAGGCGTGGGCCACGAACAGGTGACGCACGACCTGCGCACCGGCGCCCAACGCGCGCCCGCGTTCCTCGCGCTCAACCCGCAAGGGCTGGTGCCCGCGCTGGAGCTCGACGGCGAAAGGGAGGACGAAGCCGCCGTCCTCATCCAGTCACCCGCGATTCTCGAATGGCTGGACGAAGCCTATCCGCACACGCCGCTGCTGCCGCGCGATGCCCTGGGCCGCGCCACGGTGCGGGCGATGGCAGGGCTGGTCTGCTGCGACATCCATCCGCTGAACAACCTGCGCGTGCTGCAAGCGCTGCGGCAGGACTTTCAGGCAAGCGAGGCGCAAGTCTCGGCGTGGATCGCGCGCTGGATCGGCACGGGCTTCGACGCGCTGGAGGCTCTGATCGCGCGCCACGGCGGCGATTTCGCCTTTGGCGATGCCGCGACCATGGCCGATTGCTGCCTGATCCCGCAGGTCTATTCCGCCCAACGGTTTGGCATCGACCTTGCGCCGTGGCCGGCCATCGCCCGGATTGCCGCGCGTTGCGAGGCGCTGGAGCCTTTCCGACGCGCCCACCCTGCGCAGCAACCCGACGCGGATTGAGCAAGTTTGATAGATAAGTTCTATTGAATCTCCAATTTCAATCAGTTGGAGTTGTTCGAGAGAAAAGCCCATCTTCGGTGCATGACAACTTTTCTTTCCGCCCGCACTCACGCGCCCGGCCTTCTGGTCTGCGGAGCGGTGGCGCTGGGCGCGCTCGCTCTGGAGCGGCTTGAAGTCCGCCTTGCCGGCCATGCCTGGGTGGAAGCGCTGGTCCTTGCGATTCTGGCCGGCACCGCCGTCCGCACGCTGTGGACGCCGCCCGCGCGGTTCGAATGCGGCATCCAGTGGGCCGCCAAGGGCCTGCTCGAATGCGCGGTGGCGCTGATGGGCGTGACGATCAGTTTCGCCACGATCGCCGCCGCCGGGCTGCCGCTGCTCGCCGGGATCGTCGCCATCGTGTTTGGCGCGATCGCCGCCAGCTTCCTGCTCGGCCGCGCGTTCGGACTGCCGCCCAAGATGGCCGTGCTTGTCGCTTGCGGCAACGCGATCTGCGGCAATTCCGCCATCGCCGCCGTCGCCCCGGTGATCGATGCCGAAAGCGACGACGTGGCCACGGCGATCGCCTTCACCGCCGTTCTGGGGGTGGCCGTGGTGATCGCGCTGCCGATCGTGGCGCACGCGCTGCACCTGAGCGCCGCCGCCGGGGGAACGCTGGCCGGCCTGACCGTCTATGCCGTGCCGCAGGTGCTGGCCGCCGCCGGCCCGCTCGGCCCCTCCGCCGTGCAGACCGGCACGCTGGTCAAGCTGGTGCGCGTGCTGATGCTGGGCCCGGTGGTCGCCTGCCTGTCGGTGCTGATGGCGCATCAGGCGGAGGAAGCCGAAACCGCCGCGATCCGGGCGCCGGGGCTCCGCCATGGCCTGCTGCATTTCCTGCCGCCGTTCATCCTCGTGTTCCTGGCGCTGGCGACGCTCCGTTCGCTGGGCCTCGTCCCCATGGCGATGATCGCGCCCGCGCACGAGGCCAGCGTGTTCCTTACGATCCTCGCCATGGCGGCGCTGGGCCTTGGCGTCGACCTGCGCAGCGTTACCGCCGCCGGCCCGCGCGTGGTAACGGTAGTCACGCTGTCGCTGCTGCTGCTCGGCCTGGCCGCGCTGGCGGTGCTGCGCCTGACCGGTCTGGCCTGAATCAGAAGACCTGTACGGGGGCCTGAAGGAGAAGAAACGATGGACCAGTTCGATTCGCTGCTGGCAACGCGACTCGGTCGGCGACGGCTGCTGCAAGGCGGTGCGGCGCTCGGCGCGGGCGCGCTGGCCGCCCCGGCGTTCGCGGCCGACGGCACGGTCGACCTCCACCTGCCGGGCGGCCCGTCCACGCGGCCGATGACCACGGCGTTTCCCGGCAAGGGGCCGATGATCCTGCAGCGGATGCGGCCGCCGCTGCTCGAAACCCCGCTCTCGGTATTCGATGGCGATGTCTTCACCCCCAACGACCGGTTCTTCGTGCGCTGGCACTGGGCGGACATTCCAACGACGGTGGACGTCAACGCCTTCCGCCTTGCCGTGCGCGGCGAAGTGGCAAAGCCGCTTTCGCTGACGCTGGAGGACATCCTGCGCCTGCCGCGCTTCGAGATCGCCGCGATCAATCAGTGTTCGGGCAATTCGCGCGGGCTGTTCCAGCCGCGCGTGCCCGGCGCGCAATGGGCGCACGGGGCCATGGGCAACGCGCTGTGGACCGGGGTCCGCCTGCGCGACGTGCTCGATCTTGCGGGCGTGCGCCCTGGCGCGGTGGCGGTGCGCTTCGGCGCCATGGACCAGCCGCTGGTGCCCGAAGCCCCGGATTTCTCCAAATCGCTCGACCTCGACCACGCGCGCGATGGCGAAGTGATGATCGCCTTCGCCATGAACGGGGAGCAGTTGCCGCTGCTCAACGGCTTCCCGCTGCGGCTGGTGGTGCCGGGCTGGTATTCGACCTACTGGGTCAAGATGCTCAACGACATCGAGGTGCTGGCCACGCCCGATACCGGGTACTGGATGGCCAAGGCCTACAAGATTCCCGCCACGCCCGGCGCCAATGTCGCCCCCGGCAGTTCCGGCTTCCCGACCACGCCGATCAACCGCATGGTCGCGCGCAGCTGGATCACCAGCCTGGCCGAAGGGCAGAGAGTGCCCTGGTCGCCGACGATCGCGGTCGGCGGCATCGCCACGGGCGGCGATTGCGGCGTCGCGCGCGTGGATGTTTCGGCCGATGGCGGCAGAACCTGGCTGCCCGCCACGCTGGGGCCGGACAAGGGCAAGTACGGCTTCCGCCGCTGGGATGCGCGGGTGCCGGTCAGCGCGCCGGGCATGGTCGCGCTCAAGGCCCGTTGCACCAGCGATAAGGGCGAAACGCAACCGCTGCAGCCGATCTGGAACCCCAGCGGCTTCATGCGCGCCAATGTCGAAACGACCACGATCATGGTGACCGCATGATGCGCCGCCTGCCCGCGTTCGCGCTTCTCGCCGCGCTCGCCTCCGCCACGCTCGCCGTGTCCGCCGCCGGCGCGCGCAAGCCGGAACCGGCGACGGAACCAACCCCTGCGCGCGTCACCGCCAACGGCTTCACGCTGACCTCCAGCACCATCGAACTGCCGGTGGAGGAACCGTTCTTTCCGGACAGCCCGGATGGCGGGCCGAAAGCGGACACGATCAACGCCGATTGCACCGCCTGCCATTCGGCCAGCATGACGCTGACCCAACCCGCGCTCTCGCCCGAAACCTGGGCCGGCATTGTCCACAAGATGCGCGACGTCTATCACGCGCCGGTGCCGGAGGAGGACGTGCCCGCGATCCTCGCCTATCTGACGCACCTTTCCCCAAAAGCGGCACCCGTCACGGAATGACGGTCAGGGAATGACTCGGCCCAGCCGGTCTTCCAGCAGGTCGATCATGCCCTTGACCTTGGGCACGAGCTGGCGGCGTTGAGGGTAGACCGCCCAGACGGGCTCGGGCGCGTCGCGGAAGCGGTCGAGCAGCGTGACCAGCCGCCCGGCGGCGATATGATCGCGCAGGTAGAACGCGGGCAGCTGGCACACGCCCATGCCCGCCACCGCTGCCTGCACCACCGCCGCGCCACTGTTGCAATGCAGCCGGCCGGTGGGCACGAACGTCAGCCGGCGGCCGTTTTCCACGAAATGCCAGGTGGTGTTGGTGCCGATCAGGCAATCGTGCGCTTCGAGATCCTGCCAGCGCGCCGGCGCGCCCTTGCGCGCGACATAGGCCGGCGCGGCGCAGAGGTCGGACGAGCGGCTGGCGATCTGCCGCGCCGCCAGCCGGTTATCCGCCGGATGGCCGGTGCGGATGCCGATGTCGAAGCCTTCCGCGATCAGATCGACCACGCGGTTGGTCAGTTCCACGGTCGCGGTGATGCCGGGATGGCGCTCCAGAAACTCGGTGACCACCGGCGCGACGAAGCGTTCGCCCATCGAGATCGAGCAGGTGATGCGGATTTCGCCCTGCATCTCGCCTTGCCGGGTCAGGTATTGCAGCGCCTCGTCCCGCTCCTCGACCAGCCGGCGGCCCTGCTCCACGAACGCGCGGCCCACCGGCGTCAGCGTGACGGTGCGCGTGGTGCGATCGAACAGGCGCGCGCCGACTTTCGCCTCCAGCCGCGCCACCGCCCGGCTGACGTGCGAGGTGGACGCGCCCAGGCGCTTGGCCGCCGCCACGAAGCTGCCGGAATCGGCGATCGCGACGATCTCTTCGAAGCCGTCCCACTTGGACAATCGATTATCCCATGATAGCAATAGAATAAACCAGAACCACGTATTTATCGCACGGCTGGTCCAATGTTAAGGGCGGCCGTCTCAATTCCTGGAGGATGCCCTCATGAAGACCCGCGCCGCCGTTGCCTTTGCGCCCAAGCAGCCGCTCGAGATCGTGGAACTGGACCTCGAAGGCCCCAAGGCGGGCGAGGTTCTGGTGGAGATCATGGCGACGGGCGTGTGCCACACCGACGCCTACACGCTCGACGGGTTCGACAGCGAAGGCATCTTCCCCAGCGTGCTGGGTCACGAAGGCGCCGGCATCGTGCGCGAGGTCGGCCCCGGCGTGACCAGCGTGAAGCCGGGCGATCACGTGATCCCGCTCTACACCCCCGAATGCCGCCAGTGTAAGTCGTGCCTTTCGGGCAAGACCAACCTGTGCACCGCGATCCGCGCCACGCAGGGCCAGGGGCTGATGCCCGACGGCACCAGCCGCTTTTCCTACAAGGGCCAGACCGTGTTCCACTACATGGGCTGCAGCACCTTCTCGAACTTCACCGTCCTGCCCGAAATCGCGGTGGCCAAGATCCGCGAGGACGCGCCGTTCCAGACCTCGTGCTACATCGGCTGCGGCGTGACCACGGGCGTGGGCGCGGTGATCAACACCGCCAAGGTGCAGGTGGGTGACAACGTGGTGGTGTTCGGCCTCGGCGGCATCGGCCTCAACGTGATCCAGGGCGCGCGGCTGGCCGGCGCGGGCAAGATCGTGGGCGTGGACATCAACCCCGATCGCGAGGAATGGGGCCGCAAGTTCGGCATGACCGACTTCCTCAACAGCAAGGGCCTGAGCCGCGAGGAAACGGTGGCCAAGGTGGTCGAACTAACCGACGGCGGCGCGGACTATACCTTCGACGCCACCGGCAATACCGAGGTCATGCGCACCGCGCTGGAAGCGTGCCATCGCGGCTGGGGCACCAGCATCATCATCGGCGTGGCCGAGGCGGGGAAGGAAATCTCCACCCGCCCGTTCCAGCTGGTGACGGGCCGCAACTGGCGCGGCACCGCGTTCGGCGGGGCCAAGGGCCGTACCGACGTGCCCAAGATCGTCGACATGTACATGACCGGCAAGATCGAGATCGACCCGATGATCACGCACGTCATGGGCCTGGAAGAGATCAACACCGCGTTCGACCTGATGCACGCGGGCAAGTCGATCCGCTCGGTCGTGGTGTTCTGAGGCAGGCTACCGCGCCTCTCCCGCCGGCGGGAGAGGCGCCCGGCCCTTGCGTTACGAAGCGCGCGTGAAGTCCGGCTTGCGGCGTTCGAGGAAGGCCGCGACGCCTTCCCGGCCTTCCGCGCCGGCCCCCGCCGCCGCGATCGAATCCGCTTCCGCCGCCAGATGCGCGGCAAGATCGCGCGTCGAACTGTCCAGCAGCAGCGCGCGGGCGGCGCCCAGCGCGCGCACCGGCGCAGCGGCCAGCCTTGCCGCCATAGCCTGCCCTTCCGCGGCGAGATCGCCGTCGGCCACCACGCGCGTCACCAGCCCCAGCCGCGCGGCCTCTTCCGCGCCCACACGGCGGTTGGTGAGAATCATCTCCTGCGCCACGCGCAGGCCGGCCACGCGCGGCAACAGCCAGCTCATGCCCCCGTCGGGCGTCAGGCCGATGCCGGTATAGGCCGCGGTGAAATGCGCGGATTCGCCCGCCAGCACCACATCGCCCAGCAGGGCCAGGCTGAGCCCCGCGCCCGCCGCCGGGCCATGGACCAGCGTCAACAGCGGCTTGTCCATCCGCGCCAGCACCAGCACCGCCTCGTGCAGCGCGCTGGCCAGTTCGTGCAGGAAAGCGCCGGCGCGATCCCCGGCGGCGGCAAATGCGGCGATGTCCCCGCCGGCGCAGAACAGGCGGCCGTTACCCGCCAGCACCACGCAGCGCACCGCCGGATCGCCCGCGCAGTCGCGCGCCGCCGCGTCGAGCGCGCGCGCCAGGTCCATGTCGATCGCGTTGCCCTGATCGGGCCGGTCGAGCGTGATCGTGGCGATGCCACCCTCGCGGGCGAGCAGAACGGAACTCATGCGCAGGCCTCCATCGCTTCGCGCGCCAGCGCCGCCAGCCGGGGGAAAGCTTCCGCCCGCTCCCGCGCGTGGGCGCTGTTGGCGGTGCCGCGCAGCACGCGGCCCTTGATGCCGTGAAAGATCGCGGCCAGCCGGAAGAAGTTGAACGCGATATAGAAGTCCCAGTCCGGAATCCCCGCGCGCCCGGTCCGCCGGCAATAGGCGGCGATATAGTCCGCCTCGGTCGGCAGACCCAGCGGCACGGGATCGGCCCCGCCCAGCCCGGCGACGATGTCCGGCGGCATCCGGTACATCGTGGCGTGGTAGGCGAAGTCCGACAGCGGATTGCCCAGGGTCGACAATTCCCAGTCCAGCACCGCGACGACGCGCGGTTCGGTGGGATGGAAGATCATGTTGTCGCAGCGGAAATCGCCGTGCGTCACGCGGCTCTCGTCGCCCGGCGGGATGTGCGCCGGCAGCCATGCGACGAGCGCGTCCATGTCCGCGTTGCGGCCAGCCAGCTCGTCGTCGAGGTACTGTTTCGACCAGCGCCCGATCTGCCGTTCGAAGAAATTGCCGGGCCGGCCGAAATCGCCCAGGCCCACCGCCTCGGGATCGACCGCGTGCAGCGCGGCGATCGTGGCGTTCATGGCATCGTAGTAGGCCGCGCGCTCCGCCTGCGGGACTTCGGGGAAGCGGGCATCCCAGAAGATGCGGCCATCGACCATCGCCATGACGTAGAACGCGCTGCCGATCACGCCATCGTCCTCGCACACGCCCAGAACCGGCGGCACGGGCACCGGCGTCGGCCCCAGCGCGGTCAGCACGCGCGCCTCGCGCAGCACGTCGTGCGCGCCTTTCAACAACGGCCCCGGCGGCTTGCGGCGCAGCACATAGCGCGCGCCCGGCGTGGTCAGGCGGTAGGTGGGGTTCGACTGGCCGCCGTTGAACTGCGCCACCTCCAGCGGGCCGGCGAAACCATCGACATGCGCCGCCATCCACCGCGCAAGCGCACCTTCGTCGAACGCGACGCGAACCTCGCCCGCGCCCGCGTTAGCCCCACCGTTGTCGATCGACACCTCAGCCGCCATGGCCGTGCCTCCAGTCGCGCTTGACCTTCTTGGCCAGGCTCCATTTGTGAACCTCGGTCGGGCCGTCATAGATGCGGAAGGCGCGCACTTCGCGGAAGACCTGCTCGACGATGGTCTTGTCGGTCACGCCGGTTCCACCCATCACCTGCACGCAGCGGTCGGCGATGCGCATCAGCGCCTCGGACACCGCCACCTTGGCCATCGAGCTTTCGACCGTGCCGAGCGAGCCGGTATCGAGCACCGCGGCGCACCAGTCGATCATCAGTTCGGCCTGCTTCAGATCGATCATGTTCTCGGCCAGCATGAAGCCCACGCCTTCGTGATCGATGAGCTGCTTGCCGAAGGCCATGCGCCGGTTGGCATAGTCCACCGCGATCTCGTTGGCGCGGATGCACCCGCCCAGCCAGCGCATGCAGTGCGAAAGGCGCGCCGGGCTGAGCCGCACCTGCGCGTACTTGAAGCCTTCGCCGGCATCACCCAGCATCTGGTCGGCGGGAATGCGCAGGTTGTCGATGGTGACCGTGGCGTGGCCGCCCGGCATCGAGCTGTCGATAGTGTTGGGCACGTGATCGATGCGGATCGCGGGATCGGGCAGATCGACCAGGAACATGCACGCGCCGCCCTGCGAATCCGGATCGACCGACTTCGCCATGACGATGCCCACCTTGGCGCCTTCCGCGCCGGTGATGAAGGCCTTGCGCCCGTTCACCACCCAGTGGTTGCCGTCGCGGCGGCAGGTGGTCTGCATCATCGAGGGATCGGACCCGGCGCCGCCTTCGTCGGACGGCTCGGTCATGAAGAAGGCCGAACGCACGCGCCCTTCCACCAGCGGCGCCAGGAAGCGCGCCTTGAGGTCGGCGCTGCCGACATGGCCCAGCAGGTATATGTTGCCTTCGTCGGGCGCCTGGGTGTTGCAGGCCAGCATGCCCAGCGGCGAAAGGCCCGACTTGATCAGGATGACAGCGGTTTCGCGCTGGTTGAAATGGCTGCCGTCGGGCCGGATGTGGGGGGTGAGGACACCGGCCGCGCGCGCCTTTTCGCGCAGTTCCATCACGAGTTCGTCGGTCGGCGCGCCGTGATGGTCGCGGCGCGGGTCCTGTTCATAGGGAACCACGGTTTCGCGGACAAAGGCTTCCACCTTCGCCGCCATGTCGAGCGCTTCGCGGCTGATCGTCATCGTATCCTCACCCTGTGTTTGGTCTTAGCGCGGCGCCATGCGGATCGCGCCATCCAGGCGGATCGTCTCGCCGTTCAGCATCGGGTTGGTGACGATGCTTTCGACCATCTGCGCGTATTCGTCGGGCTGGCCGAGCCGGTTCGGGAACGGCACCTGCTTGCCCAGCGAATCCTGCGCGTCCTGCGGCAGCGAGGCCAGCAACGGCGTCCAGAAGATGCCCGGGGCGATCGTCATCACGCGGATGCCGCTGCGGGCGAGTTCGCGCGCGATCGGCAGCGTCATGCCGACAATGCCGCCCTTGGAGGCGGAATAGGCGGCCTGCCCTATCTGCCCGTCGAACGCGGCGACCGAAGCGGTGTTGATGATCACGCCGCGCTCTTCCGGCCCCACCGTTTCGGCATCGTGAATGCGCGCGGCGAACTTGGACAGCACGTTGAAGCTGCCGATCAGGTTGATCTGGATGATCTTCGCGAAATCGGCGAGCGGCAGCGCCTTGCCGTCGCGGCCGATCACCTTGGCAGGCGGGCCGATGCCGGCGCAGTTGACGCAGATGCGCGCCTTGCCGTTGACCGCCTCGGCTTCGAGGATCGCGTTCTCGACCGCCGCTTCGTCGGTCACGTTGACGGGAAAGAACGTCGCGCCGATCTCGGCCGCGTGGCGGGCGCCCAGGTCCGCGTTCAGGTCGAAGATCGCCACTTTCGCGCCGGCCTTCGCCAGCCGCGCCGCCGTGGCGCCGCCGAGACCCGATGCGCCGCCGGTGACGATGGCGGCCACTCCCTTGATTTCCATGCTTCCCGCTCCTTCAGCGATATTCCGTTGAACTTACAGCGCGCGGGCGATGACCATGCGCTGGATATCGGACGTGCCTTCGTAGATCTGGCACACGCGCACATCGCGGTAGATCCGCGCGATGCCGAATTCCTCGAGATAGCCGTACCCGCCCAGCGTCTGCAACGCGCCGGACACGACCGCCTCGGCCGTTTCGGAGGCGACGAGCTTGGCCATCGAGGCTTCCTTGAGACAGGACTGCCCCGTCTCGCTGCCGGCATCCTTGACCGCCGCCGCATGGAGCACGAGTTGGCGCGCCGCTTCCAGCCGGGCGGCCAGGTCGGCCAAGCGAAAACCCACCGCCTGGTGCTGGATGATCGGCTGGCCGAAGCTCTTGCGCTCCTTGGCGTAGCCGACCGCGATCTCCAGCGCCGCCTGCGCCATGCCGATGCACTGCGCGGCAATGCCGATGCGGCCCGCCTCCAGATTGGACAGCGCGATCGCATAGCCCGCGCCGGCCTGGCCCAGCATCAGGTCGTCCGGCACGAACAGGTTGTCGAAGCGGATGGCGCAGGTGTCGGACGCGCGCTGACCCAGCTTGTGCTCGACCTTGTCGACCACGTAGCCGGCGCTGTCGGTCGGCACGAGGAAGGCCGACAGGCCGCGCTTGCCGGCATCGGGATCGGTCACCGCGAACACGATCGCCAGCTTCGCGATGCGGCCCGACGAGATGAACTGCTTCGCCCCGTCGAGCACATAGCCGCCCTCCACCTTGCGGGCGCGGGTGCGGATGGCCGATGCGTCGGACCCCGCGTCCGCCTCGGTCAGCGCGAAGGCGCCGATCGCCTTGCCACCCACCAGATCGGGCAGGAACCGCGCCTGCTGCGCTGGCGTGCCATAGCGCAGCAAGGCGGAAACGATCAGGCTGTTCTGGATCGACAGGATCGTCGAAAGCGCGCCATCGGCCGCCGCGATCTCGATCAGCGCGGCGGCATAGGACACGTAATCGAGCCCCGCCCCGCCGACCTCTTCGGGCGCGGTCATGCCGGTCAGCCCCATGTCCGCCAGCGCGGCGAACAGCTCCGGCGGATAGGCGCCCGCCGCCTCGTAGGCCGGCGCGTTGGGCAGGATCTGCTCGTGCGCGAAATCGCGCACCATGTCGCGCACGGCGGCCTGGGTTTCCGTCAGAATCATGAAACTCACCGGTTAGATATCTACTCATGAGTAACTTGCATTCCCGTGCGTTTCTTGTCAACACGGGGGACGCCAGACCGGACCCCGCCTTGACCCCCATTTCCTCGCCTTTCCAGACGCCCGAACAGCGCCAGGCCGATCGCGCCGCGAAACGCGATGCGGTGCTGCGCGCGGCGGTGCGGATGTTCAACGAGAAGGGCTTCCACCAGACCTCGCTCGATGACGTGGCGGCGCGGCTCGGCATCTCCAAGCCGACGATCTACCACTACCTTGGCAACAAGGATCAGGTGCTGCTCGAATGCGTTTCGCGCGGGCTGGGCCAGATCATCGAGGCCGGGGCGGAGGCGCGGCGGAAGTCCGGCAACGGCGCGGAACGGCTTGCCTGGTTCCTGCGCCGCTACGCCCAGATCAACATGGACGATTTCGGCCGCTGCGTGATCCGCACCGGCGACGAGGCGCTGGCGAGCGAAAGCCAGCAGCAGTTCCGCGCGCTCAAGCGCCGGATCGACAGCGCCCTGCGCGAAATGATCGGCGAGGCGATCGCCGACGGCTCGCTCGCGCCGACCGATCCCAAGCTGCTGGCCTTCACCATCGCTGGCGCGCTCAACTGGCCCGCGCGCTGGCACGATCCCGATGGCGAACACGCGCCGGCGGAACTTGCCGAGTACCTCGTGACCAACCTGGCGCGCGGCTACCTGCCACGCTGAGGCGCGCGACGGAACGTCCGGCGCTCCATGTATACGTAGTGTGATTGCGCCGGCACCGTGCCACGGGCTAGACCTGACGAAAGCCCGGCCCACGCAAATGCCGGCGCGGAGAGGATTTCATGAGCATTGCCAGCATCGCGCTCCCCCGCATCCTGCGCATCGGCGGCGGCGCATCGCGCCAGTTGCCCGATGTGCTGGCCACGCTGGGCCTGTCCCGCCCCCTGATCGTGACGGATGCCTTCCTGGTCGGGCAAGGCCGCGTGGAAACGCTGCAAGGCAGCCTGAACGCCGCCGGCATCGCCAGCCGGGTCTTCGACGGGACCGTTCCCGATCCGACCGTCGCGTCGATCGAGGCCGGCCTCGCCTTCCTGCGCGAAGGCGAACACGATTGCGTGGTCGGCTTCGGCGGGGGCAGCCCGCTCGACAGCGCGAAGGCCATCGCCATGCTCGCGCGCCACGGCGGAGCCATGGCGGACTACAAGGCCCCCCACGTCCAGGACGAACCGGGCCTGCCCGTGATCGCCATCCCGACCACCGCCGGCACCGGATCGGAAGCGACCCGCGTCACGGTCATCACCGACGAAACGACCGACGAGAAGATGATGTGCCCCGGCCTCGCCTATCTGCCGGTGGCGGCGCTGGTCGATTACGAACTGACCTTCACCAAGCCGCGCCGGCTGACGGCCGATACCGGGATCGATTCGCTGACCCACGCGATCGAGGCCTATGTCTCGAAGCGCGCCAGCCCCTTCACCGATGGCATGGCCCTGCTGGCGATGCGCGCGATCGCGCCCAACCTGCGTCGCGCCTGCGACGATCCCGATGACCGCGACGCGCGCGAGGCGCTGATGCTGGGCGCGACGCAGGCGGGCATCGCCTTCACCAACGCCTCGGTCGCGCTGGTGCACGGCATGAGCCGGCCGATCGGCGCGCATTTCCATGTGCCGCACGGTCTGTCCAACGCCATGCTGCTGCCCACGGTGACCGCGTGGTCCGCCCCCGCCGCGCTGCCGCGCTATGCCGAATGCGCCCGCGCCATGGGCGTGGCCGACGCGCGTGAGGGCGATCAGGGCGCGGTGGCGCGGCTGCTGGAGGAACTGGGCGCGCTCAACCGCGATCTCGGCGTGCCGGGGCCGGCCGCCTGGGGCATCGACGCCGCCCGCTGGCAGGGCCTGATCCCGACGATGTGCGAACAGGCGATCGCCTCGGGATCGCCCGCCAACAACCCGCGCGTGCCCGATGCGGTCGAAATGGCCGAGCTTTACGCCCGCGTGTGGGACGGATAGCGCTTCCCGGGCCTCACGCGTCGTCCGCGTCGCCCTCGTCCTCCGGCTCCGTGCGCGCACGGCCCTTGAAGCCTTGGGCGATCACGTACCATTCCGAGGAATCCTTGCGGCTGGCGGGCGGCTTGGCGTGCTTTACCGTGGCGAAATTGCGCTTGAGCAGGCCCAGAAGCTGCGTGTCCGTGCCCCCGGCGAAAACCTTGGCGACGAACGCCCCGCCCGGTGCCAGCGTGGCGATGGCGAAATCGACCGCCGTCTCCACCAGCCCCATCGTGCGCAGGTGGTCGGTCTGCTTGTGCCCCACGGTGTTGGCCGCCATGTCCGACAATACCAGGTCCGGTTCGCCATCGAGCGCGCCTTCGAGCGCCGCCGGCGCCTCGTCGGCCATGAAATCCATCTGGAAGATGGTCACGCCGTCAATCGGATCGGTCGGCAGCAGGTCGATCCCGACGATCTTCGCCGCCGGCGCCTTCTGCCGCACGATCTGGCTCCACCCGCCCGGCGCGATGCCCAGGTCGACCACGCGGCGCACGCCCCGCAGCAGGCCGAACTTGGTGTCGAGTTCGGCCAGCTTGTAGGCGGCGCGGCTGCGATAGCCATCGGCCTTGGCCTGCTTCACATAGGGGTCGTTGATCTGGCGCGACAGCCAGCGCGCCGAAGAGGCGGTGCGCTTCTTGGCCGTGCGCAGCCTTTCGCCCGGATCGCGTCCAGACCGGCTCATGGCCTATCTCCTGTTGTCTGGTCGCCTGTTATCTGGTCACCGGTCATTTGCGCGCCCGCTTTCCGGCGGATCGCGCGCAAGGCCTCGCGGCTGCGCTCGGCTTCGCCCCCTGTCGCCATCAGGCTGCGCAGGATGCCTTCGCGGATGCCGCGATCGGCGATGCCCAGCCGTTCCGCCGGCCAGATGTCGAAAATCGATTCGAGAATCGCGCAGCCGGCGACCACCAGATCGGACCGCTCGCGCCCGATGCAGGGCACCGCGATGCGTTCGGTCGGGCTGAGCGAGGACAGCCGGCGGCTGATCCCGCGCATCGATTCGACCGGCACGATCAGCCCGTCCACCGCGCGCCGGTCATATTGCGGCAGCTTCAGGTGCAGGCTGGCCAGGGTTGTTACCGTTCCGCTCGTGCCCAGCAGGCGGATCGCGCCGCGCGCCAGCGCCGCCTTGCGCTCGCCCGCCACGCGTTCGGCAAAGGCGGCGAATCCTTCGTCCACGCGCCGCCGCATCTCCGCGAAAGCGGCCGCGCGCGCCGCCGGCTCGTCGGGAATGGGGCCGATGCTCTCGGTCAGCGAAACGACGCCCCACGGCACGCTCTGCCAGTCGAGGATGCGCGGCACCGGCTCGCCGGTATCGACCAGCACCATCTCGGTCGATCCGCCGCCGATGTCGAAGATCATCGCCGGGCCGTCGCCGTGTTCCAGCAGGATGTGGCAGCCCAGCACCGCCAGCCGCGCCTCTTCCTGCGCGGTGATGATGTTCAGCCGGATGCCGGTCTCGCTATGCACGCGCTCGATGAATTCCGCACCGTTGGTGGCGCGCCGACAGGCCTCGGTCGCCACCGAGCGGGCCAGGTGGACGTTGCGCTTGCGCAGCTTCTCGGCGCAGACGTGCAGTGCGCCCAGCGCGCGGTCCATCGCCGCGTCGGAAAGGCGGCCGGACTGCGCCAGCCCTTCGCCCAGCCGCACCACGCGGCTGAACGCGTCGATCACCACGAAATGATCGCCCGAAGGCCGCGCGATCAGCAACCGGCAGTTGTTGGTGCCGAGATCGATCGCGGCATAGGCCTGGCGATGGAACGGCATGGGCCGGTTCCACAGCGGCCGCGCCTGCGCCGGATCCTCCGGCAAGGCTGGTGTCTCGGGCGGGCGCAAGGCACCCTGGGGAACGCCGGCGGCTTTCGGTTGCGGAGACGAGGAACCGGCCAGAGCGTGCGGCGGAGGTCGTTGCCGCTTCTTGCTGCCGGAACGCGCCCCCTGCCCCGGGGCCGGCGGATTGATCTCCGCCATGTTTCAATTCGCTTATGTTTTCCCGCCTGCGTGATGCGTGGCGGGTACTTGGCGGCCATGGTAACGGCACGAGGGACGCCCGGCAAGACCGCCGCGCCCGCATCGCGCGGAACGGCGCGCAAGGCCGCTTGACTTGCCGCCAGCCCCCCTCTAAGTGCGCCGCTCCATTGCCCGATCGTCTAATGGTAAGACTACGGACTCTGACTCCGTCAATCGAGGTTCGAATCCTCGTCGGGCATCCAATTTCCCAGTCTGAAATCAATAACTTGCGCAATGGCAAGACCGCTTGCGGCGGTTCTCGCTCGTTGCGTTGAGAATGGCTGTTCCAGCCGTTTTCCCAAGCACCGCCGCGCGTCGCCAAAATCGACGCCACTCCCAGGGCCATCAGGTGCCGCTGCACGGGCGTTGTCCCCTGTTCCCCAACCGGCCACGCCGGATCGTCCCCTGCCCGTGAGGCGGGCGCGAACAAAAAAAAGGCCGGCAAAAGCCGGCCCTTGGAAAGTTTGGGAGAGGATGCCTGAAAGGCCCGCCCTATGTGCCGTCGGGGGTGCCCTTTCGCAAGTGCGAAGGGCGAAGATCGAGTTGCATGATTTGCAACCTCCGGCCGTGGACCCACGAAAAGCCAGCAAAAAGGGCACCCGGACCGGCCGGATGCCCCTTTTCACGTGCTGCCTTTCGGGAAAAAGGCGGCTTACTTCTTCGACTTGAGATAGGCGATCACGTCGGCGCGGTCCTGCGCGCTGGGCAGGCCGGCGAACGTCATCTTGGTGCCCGCGGCGAACTTGGCCGGGCCGGACAGCCACGCGTCGAGCGTCGCGTCGTCCCAGGTGCCGCCCTTGGCCTTGAGCGCGTCGGAGAAGGCGAAGCCGCCACGGTCGCCGGCAACCTTTTCGCCGGCAACGCCGAACAGGTTGGGACCGATGCCGTTGGCGCCGCCCTGGTCGATGGTGTGGCAGGCCTTGCACTTGGCGAAGATCTTTTCGCCCTTGGCGGCATCGCCGACCACGGCTGCGGCGGCCGGCGCGGCGCCGGCGGCGGGAACCGCCTCAGGCGCGGGCAGCGGCAGGTTGGAGCCCTTGCTGTTGAGATAAAGGATCACGTCGGCGCGGTCCTGCGGGTTGGCGATGCCGGCGAAGGTCATCTTGGTGCCGTCCGCGAACTTCTTGGGGTTGGTCAGCCATTCATCGAGGCTGGCGAAATCCCACTTGCCGCCCTTGGCCTTGAGCGCGTCGGAGAAGGCGAAGCCGCCACGGCCCGAGGCCATGGCATCGCCCACGATTTCATAGAGATTCGGCCCGATGCCGTTGGCCGCGCCCTGATCGATGGTGTGGCAGGCCTTGCACTTGGCGAAGATCGCCTCGCCCTTGGCGGCATCCGCCTTGGCCAGACGGTTGGCGATCGGTTCGAGCGCCGCCGCGCCGGCGCCGCCTTCGGCTTCCACGCCTTCGATGGCGTAACCCGCCTTTTCGGGGGCATGGTGCTTGTCAGCCATGAAATAGTGGCTGGAAAGGCTGGAAAGCCCCAGTGCCACGATCCCGCCGAACAAGGTCCAACCGGCGATGGTATTGAAACGGTCGTCCATTCCCTGCCCCACTTGGCGCCCGCCGACCCCATTGCCGGCCCCCAGCGCAATTTTGGCCGCTCTAGTCAGGCCTCCGCGCGCGCGCAAGAGCGATTGCGCCGATGACGCCGCAAAGAATGCGAACAACGATCCCCGATCGCCGCCTGTTCGCGGGGGATTCGCGCCCCGGCGTTGGCCGAATTGTGGGTTGCCGCGTGGCCGGTCGCGGCCTAATCGCCGGCGCATCATGCAAAGCTACCCTGCTCCCGCGCTCGCCCTGGTCGAATCGATGGCCGCCGCCGCCGCCCGCGAACCCGCGCGCGCCGTGGCGTTTCAGGGCGCGCCGGGCGCCAATTCGCACCGCGCGGCGATGGACGCGCTGCCCGGCTGCCTGCCGCTGCCATGCTTTTCGTTCGAGGACGCGCTGGATGCGGTGAAGGACGGGCGCGCCGGCAAGGCGATCATCCCGATCGAGAATTCGCAGCATGGCCGCGTCGCCGACATCCACTTCCTGCTGCCCGAAAGCGGGTTGTCGATCGTCGGCGAATACTTCCTGCCGATTCACGCGGCGCTGATGGCCACGGGCGATGGTCCGTTCGCCGGCGCCTACAGCCACCCGCAGGCGCTGGGCCAGTCGCGCCATTTCCTGCGCGCGCGGGGCATCGTGCCGCTGTCCTATGCCGATACCGCCGGCGCGGCGGCCTATGTCGCCGAACTGGGCGATCCGGCCATGGCCGCCATCGCCCCGCGCATCGCCGCCGAACTTTATGGCCTGAAAGTGATCGAGGACAACGTGGAGGATGCGCACGACAACACCACGCGCTTCGTGGTGCTGGCGCGCGAGCCGCTCCATCCTGCCCAGATCGCCGGCCCGGCGATCACCACCTTCGTGTTCGAGGTGCGCAACATCCCCGCCGCGCTCTACAAGGCGCTGGGCGGTTTCGCGACCAACGGCGTCAACATGACCAAGCTGGAAAGCTACCAGCGGGGGGCGAGCTTCGCCGCCACGGAGTTCTTCTGCGACATCGTGGGAACGCCCGGCGATCCGGCCGTGGACCGGGCGCTGGAGGAACTGGGCTTCTTCGCCAAGCGCGTCCGGATGCTCGGCACCTATCCCCTGCAGCGCGAGCGCGGCTGAACGGGACGGCGGCTTCACGCGGGCATCGTCGCATCGGCTTCGGTGACATCCCCCCTTGCCGCTCCGGGAAGGGCGTGCGACCACTGGCCCCGTGACTGCCAAGGTGGGGCCAATCGCTGGACAGCAAGGTGCGGAAGCGGGCGCACAGGCGGGGGAACACGCCTGGCGCGCGATGCGCGACATCAAGGATATCCAGTTCGCCCCCGTCCCGCCGGAGCATATCGTCCCGCCGCAGCCGCCAGCCTGGCTGGAGGCCATCGCGAGGTTCCTCGCCGAGCTGCTCAAGCCGCTCAGCCAGTGGCTGGGGCGGTGGCTGGGCCTCGGCTTCGGCGTGTTCGAAACGGTTCTGCTGGTGCTGATCGCGGCCGGCGCGCTGTGGATCGCGTGGAGCCTGCTGTGGCCCTTGTGGCGTGACCGGCGCCCGCGCGAAGCGGCGGGGGAGGCCGAATGGACGCCCGATCGCACCGCCGCCATCGCCCTGCTCGAAGAGGCCGACCGGCTGGCCGCCGAGGGCCGCTATGGCGAAGCCGCGCACCTCCTGCTGCAGCGCAGCGTCCACCATATCGCCACCGCGCGCCCGGAATGGCTGACCCCTTCGACCACCTCGCGCGAGATCGGCGCGATCGCCGCGCTGCCCGTGGCGGCGAAGCAGGCGTTTGGCGTGATCGCGCGCGAGGTGGAGCGCAGCCTGTTCGCGCTGCGCGGATTGAGCGCCGAGGACTGGAGCCGCGCGCGCGAGGCCTATGCGCGCTTCGCCGTGGCGGATCTAAAAGCGGCTGATCTGAAAAGCGCGCAGGGATGAACGAATCCCCCTTCCGCCCGCGCACGGTGCTGGGGCTCGTCGCCGTCGGCGCGATCGCCTTCGTCGCGCTGTTGTGGTTCCTCGGCAATGGCGGGGGGAACGCCAACAACGGTGGCGGGCACGCCGGCGGGCGGGGGCTGAACGGCTTTGCCGGCCTGGTCGCCATGCTGGAGGCGGACGACGTCGAAATCCGCCGGGCGCGGCGCAAGGACGCGCTCAGGGATGTGGGGCTGCTGGTACTGACCCCGCCGGCCGAGGCCAAAGGCGAGGATATCGCCAAGATCGTCAACGAACGGCGCATGATCGGGCCAACGCTGGTCGTCACGCCCAAATGGGTCGCCGCGCCGGTAAGCCAGCAGCGCAAGGCCAAGGTGCCGCGCGGCTGGACCGAGCTGGTCGGCACGGAAGCGCCGCGATGGAACGGGTTCCACGACGATATCGCCGTGCGCCTGACCAGCCATCGCGATTCGCCCGCAGGGGGCTGGCGCGCCATCGGCCGCGCGGGGCGGCTGCCGGACGATCGGCAGGTGCTGTCGGGCGAAGGCAAGGCGCTGATCCCGCTTGTCCGTTCGGGTAACGGCCGCATCCTGGCGGCCTTCGTCGACGATGACGGCTACTATCCCGCGCTCAATGATTTCGCAGGGGTGGATCACGACGTGGGCGGAGACGACGACGGGCTTTACCCCGTGGTCTTCGTGTTCGAGCCGGACCTGCTCGATAACTGGGGACTGGCGGATCGCGACACCGCGCTGATGGCGCGCGAACTGGTGCTGACCGCCGCCGACGGAACGACCCAGCCGGTCACGTTCGACCTCACGCTCAATGGCCTTGGCGCCAGCCGTAACCTGTTGTCGCTGGCCTTCGAGCCGCCGTTCCTGGCGGCCACGATCTGCCTGCTGCTCGCCATGGTGGCGGTGGGCTGGCGGGCGTTCTGCCGGTTCGGCCCCGCCCGCCAGCAGGGTCGCGCCATCGCGCTGGGCAAGACCGCGCTGGTGGAAAACGCCGCCGGCCTGATCCGCCGCGCCGGACGGGTCCATCTCGTCACCGGGCCTTATGCCGATGCGGTGCGCGACCGGCTGATCGCGGCGCTGGGCCTGCCGCGCGGGCACGCACCCGCCGAAGCCGAAGCGATGATAGACCGCGCGCAGGAACGGCGCGGCCTTTCCGGACCGCCGTTTTCCGAACTGGCGAACAAGCTGCGCGCCACGCGCAAACCGCACGAGGTGGCGCGCCGCGCCGCCGCGCTCCAGCAGATCGAGAAGGATTTGACGTGACCGAGGGACAGGAGACGATGACGCTGGAGCAGGTGCGCGCGCTGGCGCAGGCGATCCGCGGGGAAGTGGGCAAGGCCGTGATCGGGCAGGACGGGATCGTCGACCACCTGCTGATCGCGCTGTTCGCGGGCGGCCATGTCCTGCTCGAAGGGCCGCCGGGCACGGCCAAGACCTTCCTTGCGCAAAGCTTCGCCGCCGCGCTGGGCCTCGATTTCGGGCGCATCCAGTTCACGCCGGACCTGATGCCGGGCGATATCCTGGGCTCCAACCTGTTCAACTTCCAGACCAGCCAGTTCACGCTCACGCGGGGGCCGATCTTCCACGAGCTGCTGCTGGCCGATGAAATCAACCGCACCCCGCCCAAGACCCAGGCCGCGCTGCTCGAAGCGATGCAGGAACGGCGCGTGACGCTGGACGGGGAAATCCACCCGCTGTCGGACCGGTTCATGGTGGTCGCCACGCAGAACCCGATCGAGAGCCAGGGCGTCTATCCGCTGCCCGAGGCGCAGCTCGACCGCTTCCTGTTCAAGGTGCTGGTGCCCTATCCCTCGTTCGAGGAAGAGGCGCGCATCGTCCTGCGGTATGGCGAGGGCGCGCGGTCGGCGAAGCCCGCAGAGCTGGGCGTGACGGCCGTGGCCAATGGCGCCACGCTGCGCGCCGCCACCGCCGCGATCGGGCAGGTCGCGCTGGCCGATTCGATCGTCGACTACGTGGTGCGGCTGGTGCGCGCCACGCGCGACAGCGCCGATCTGGTTGCCGGGGCCAGCCCGCGCGCCGCCGTGCTGCTGGCCGGGGCCGCGCGTGCCCGCGCCGCCCTGGACGGGCGCGACTACGTGATCCCCGACGACGTCAAGGCACTGGCCATCGCCGTGCTGCGGCACCGCATGCTGCTCAGCCCCGCCGCCGAGATCGAGGGCCGGCAGGTCGAGGCGATCGTCGCCGATCTGGTGCAGGGAACCGAGGCGCCGCGTTGAGCGAAGCCGTGGCCTCGCGCCGCTGGCCCGTCGCCTATCCCACGGCGCGGGCCACGCTGCTGCTGGCGGCGGCCGCGCCGCTGGCGCTGATCGTCGCGGCGCTGGCGCCGGCAGCGTGGATCGTCGCGCCGGCGTTTGGCGGGGCCTTGCTGCTGCTGGTCCTGCTCGACGCGCTGTTCGCGGGCGGGCTGCGCGGCGTTCGCCTGCTCGCCCCGCGCGATGCCGAAGTGGGCGAGCCCGTTGCCCTCGCGCTGGAGGCGGACCTTGCCCGCGCTCCGCGCTGGGCGCGGGCGCAGGCCGCGCTGGCTGTCGATCTCCGACTGCATCCCGGCGGGCGGCTGGTGCTGCCGCTGGCGGCCGGGGCCGAAGGCTGGCGCGGGGATGCCACGCTCACCCCCAACCGGCGCGGAACCGGGGCGATCGGGCGCTTCTGGCTGCGCTGGTCCGGCCCGCTTGGCCTTGCCCATCGCCAGGTGCGCGTGGACAGCGACGCGCTGGTCCGCGTGCGGCCGAACATCGCCCCGGTGCGCAGCCCCGCGCTCCAGATCTTCCTGCGCGACGCCCAGTTCGGCATGGTCGCCCGGCGCATTCGCGGCGAAGGCACGGATTTCGAGGCGCTGGCCGAATACGAACCCGGCATGGACCGGCGGCGGATCGACTGGAAGAGCTCTGCCCGCCACGCCCGGCTGTTCGCCAAGGAATACGAGGTCGAACGCAACAACCAGATCGTCTTCGCCTTCGATTGCGGGCAGACGATGTGCGAGCCCGTCGCCGGCCTCCCGCGCATCGATCGCGCCGTCACCGCCGCGCTCACCACCGCCTACGTGGCGCTGAAGGCGCAGGATCGCGTGGCGCTCTATGGCTTCGCCGCACGGCCGCAGCTGCTGACGCCCTTCGTCACCCATTCGCGCGATTTCGCCCGGCTCCAGCACGCCGCCGCCACGCTGGATTACCACGCCGAGGAGCCGAACTTCACGCTGGCGCTGTCGCAGCTTTCCGCGCGGCTCCAGCGCCGTTCGCTGATCGTGCTGTTTTCGGACTTCACCGATCCCACCAGCGCCGAACTGATGGTCGAGAACCTGGGCCGGCTGGTCGAACGCCATATCGTGATGTTCGTGGTCATGGCCGATGCCGAACTGGCCGGGATCGTCGCCGCCCCCGCGCGCGACATGCAGGCGGTGGCCATGGCGGTCACCGCCACGGCGCTCGCCCGCCAGCGCGCGCTGGTGCTGCAACGCCTGCGCCACCTGGGCGTGCGCGTGGTGGAAGCGCCCCACGACCGGATCGGGATGCGGTTGCTGGACGCCTATCTCGCGGTCAAGCGGCAGGGAAGCATCGGATGAGCAGGCGCCTATGAGCACTTTGGCCCAACGCGTCACCGGCTGGTTCTCGAAAACCGAGGAACAGGCTGCCGCCGCCAGCGAGGCGGCGTTGCGGTCCGACCGCTTCCGGCTGGAGCGCGAGACCGACTGGAAACGGCTGGAAGCGATCGTCACCCGTATGGAGAAGGGCCGGCTGCGCGGCATTTCCGACGAGGATCTGCTGGCCCTGCCGGTGCTTTACCGCACCGCCGCCTCCAGCCTTTCGATCGCACGCGAAACCTCGCTCGATCGCGCCACGCTGTCCTACCTCGAAGCGCTGACCCAGCGCGCCTGGTTCCTCGTCTATGGCCCGCGCACGACGCTGTGGGGCTGGTTCCGCCGCTGCCTGGGCGGCGGCTGGGGCGCGGCCGTGCGGGCGATCTGGATCGACCTGCTGATCGCGCTGGCCGCGATGATCGCGGGAACGGTGGTAGGCTGGCTGCTCGTCTCCTCCAATCCCGACTGGTATTACTCGCTCGTCGGCGCGAACTTCGCCGACGAGCGCGTGCCGGGCGCCAGCCGCGAAGTGCTGCACGGCACGCTGTTCGGCCACCAGAAGGAAAACGGGTTGAGCGTGTTCGCCGCCCTCCTGTTCAACAATAACGCGCAAGTCTCGATCCTGGCGTTCGCCTTGGGCTTCGCCTTCGGTCTGCCGTCGATCATGCTGCTGGTCCACAACACGACCATGCTTGGCGCGCTGTTGTGGCTCTACCACGGGCAGGGACTGACGCTGGACCTGATCGGCTGGCTGTCGGTCCATGGTACGACGGAGCTGTTCGCGATCCTGCTGGCGGGCGGCGCGGGGATACACATCGGCCGCGCGATGGCCTTTCCCGGCGAGGCGACGGTGCTGGAAGCGGCGGCTGCGGCCGGCCGCCGCGCGGCGCAGGTGATGGCCGGCGTGGTGTTCATGCTGATCGTCGCCGCGCTGCTCGAAGGCTTCGCGCGCCAGCTTGTCGACATCACCTCCACCCGGCTGGCGCTGGGCGGCTTTATGCTGGTGTTCTGGTGCGGCTATTTCTTCGTCTGGCGGCGCGGCCGCGTCTCGGCGGAGGGGCATTGATGGCGCGCCTGCCCTGGAAGCGGAAGGCGGCGGGCGAGCGCCGCGCGCCCCGCTATGTACCCGCCGCCGACAAGCGCCTGCGCCGCGTGATCACGCCCGAAGGCGTCGCGCTGCCTTTCGCGATCGGATCGCGCGCCGCGCGCGCCTCGGCGCTGCTGCTCGACCTGTTCTTCATCGTCGGCTCGATGGTGGGCACCACGCTGCTGCTGATCTGGGTGGCGGGCGGCGTTGGCATCCAGGGCGATAGCCTGGACAAGAACACCCCCGTGGCCCATGCCCTGCAGGCGCTGGCGATCGGGTGGATCATCGCGATGTTCCTCTATCGCAACGCCTATTTCCTGTTCTTCGAACTGGGGCCGCGCGGGGCCACGCCGGGCAAGCGCATCTGCGGCCTGCGCATCGCCGCGCGCGATGGCGGCCGGCTGACCACGGAAGCCGTGATCGCGCGCAACCTGGTGCGCGATATCGAACTGTTCATGCCGCTGGTGTTCTTCGCCTCGGCCTATTCCAGCGGCGCGGATACCGACGAAGCGGGCTGGGCCGGGCTGGCGTGGTTCGCGATCTTCGTGCTGTTTCCCTTCTTCAACCGCGATGCCCTGCGCTGCGGCGACGTGATCGCGGGAACCTGGGTGGTCGACGCCCCCCGCCGCAAGCTGGAAAAGGCCATGTCGCTGGGCGAAGGCGCGCGCGGCCGGAGCACGCTTACCGGCGCGGCCTATCGCTTTGGCGAGGCGGAGCTGGCGGTCTATGGCGAATACGAGCTGCAGGTGCTGGAGCGCGTGCTGCGCGACGGGCGCGAGGAGGCGCTGGCGGAAGTCGCCGCCACGATCTGCGCCAAGATCGGCTGGAGCGCGGGATCGGGCGACGAGCGCGCCTTCCTCGAAGCCTATTACACGCAATTGCGCGAAAGGCTGGAGCGGGGCATGCGCTTCGGCCAGCGCAAGGCCGACAAGTTCGTGCCCTATGCCCGGCAGGCAACGTCATCAGCGTGGCGCTTCACCGCCACCGAGCTTTCGTACTACGGCGAACAGCAACTCGATGTGCTGGAACAGGTGCTGCGCGCGGACGATCCGGAAACGCTGGGCGATGTCGCCGCGCGCATCGGCGGCAAGATCGGGCGGGACGTGGACACGGCCGATGCCCGCCCCTTTCTCGAAGCCTATTACGCCCAGTTGCGCGAAAAGCTGGCCGGCCGCGTGGTTTCGGGCGTGCGATAACCGGCGGCTTCGCGCCCGGAACAGGCCCGGTTGCGAAGCCGCCGACGGCGCGTTCTACTTGGTCCAGACCCAGCGGCGCAGGAGTTCCGACCCCATCTGGCGGCGGTACTTGGCGCGATCGCCCGACGCGGCCTGCATCTGCGATTCGTTCATCTGCATGTACGCGGTGTAGGCCTCCTGCCGACGGGTCGATTCGGCGGCATCGGGCAGCGCCGGGAAGCGCGTGAGCAGGTAGTAGTCCGCTTCGCCCGGACGCTTGAATTCGTTGCTCAGGATTTCGTAGCCGCTGATCCAGCCCTGCTTGAGCGCATAGTCCTGCGACTTGCGCCACATGTTGGCGAGATGCGTGGCATATTCGAGGTCATGTCCGTCATCGACCGAAATCATCGCCACCTCGACATATTCGGCGGGCTTGAGCGGATAGTCTTCGGCCCGTGCCAGAGCAGGAGCCATCAGGGCAACAGCAGCAGCCGCGGCAAGCACGGCGGAACGAACGCTTTTCATTTCAGGATCTCCACACATGAAAAACGCGGGCGTCCCCTCCCCGCGTGGACCATGCCGTGGTGTCGGGCTTCCCGTTGCTCTCTCGGCCCCATGGCGTCACGAAAGCTGCGCCCGGCCCGAAACGGAGTCAATCAATCGTTGCTGTCCGCCCTGCCGAAAATTCCGGTCTCGTAGAGCCCCGCGTGATCGGCGCGGCCGCGGAACATGCCGGGGGTGGTGAAGGCGAACACCGTTTCGCCCGCCGGCGTCACCACGATCACCCCTCCCACGCCGCGCATCGTGCCCACTTCGGCCAGCACCGCGTCGGCCGCTCCTTGCGCGCTTTCGCCCGCCAGCCGCATCCGCGCGCAGATTTCGTGCGCCACGCCGGCGCGGATGAACTGCTCGCCCGATCCGGTGCAGCTGACCGCGCCCGCGCGGTCGTCGGCATAGGTTCCCGCGCCGATCACCGGCGAATCGCCGATGCGGTTCCAGCGCTTGCCGGTCAGCCCCCCGGTCGATGTCGCCGCCGCCACGTGGCCGTGGCTGTCGCAGGCCACCGCGCCCACCGTGCCATACTTCAAGCCATCGTCGAACCAGCCCAGCTTCTTCGCCTTCAGTTCCTGCAACTGCCGCCAGCGTTCCTCGGTCGCGAACCAGTCGGGATCGACCAAGTCGATCCCCTGTTCGCGCGCGAATTCCTCCGCCCCGGCCCCCGCGAGCAGGACGTGCGGGCTGTGTTCCATCACCGCGCGCGCCAGCCGCACCGGATTGCGGACGTGGGTGACGCCCGCCACCGCACCGGCCCGGCGCGTCGCCCCGTCCATGATCGCGGCGTCCAGTTCGTTGATCCCGTTATAGGTGAACACCGATCCGCGCCCGGCGTTGAACAGCGGATCGTCCTCCAGCACGGCCACCGCCGCGCCCACCGCGTCGAGCGCCGCGCCGCCCGCCGCCAGCACCGCCCGGCCGGCATCGAGCGCGGCGCGCAGCCCCGCTTCGTGCGCCGCCCGCGCGGCCTCGTCCATGGTCTCGCGGCGCATCGATCCCGCGCCGCCGTGAATCGCAATGCTCCAGCGCGGAGCGGAATCCGCGCGTCTTTCGCTTGTCTCGGTCATGCCGGAGGCGATAGCAGATGAAACCGGATGGGGCAGCATGTCCCTGAAAAACAGTCACGGACAAGAGAACGGGCATGGGCCGGCACGACATCACCGCATTGCGCTTCGTCGAGGACACGCTGTCCGGCGAGGAGGTACAGGCGCTGGTCGCGTACCATCTGGCCGACATGCAGCGGCATTCGCCGGCGTGCAAGGTCCACGCCCTGCCGGTGGCGGCGCTGCGCCAGCCGGACGTCACGTTCTGGTCCGCATGGGTCGGGCAGGATATCGCCGGCATCTGCGCCCTGCGGCACCTGTCGCACGATCATGGCGAGCTGAAATCGATGCGCGCCGCCCCGGAATGGCGCGGGCACGGCGTGGGCGAGGCCATGCTGCTGCATCTCCTGGCCGAGGCCCGGCGCCGGGGTTACGCCCGCGTCAGCCTCGAGACCGGGCGCACCGAACCGTTCCACCCGGCGGTCGCGCTCTACCGCAAGCACGGCTTCGTGCCCTGCCCCGCCTTTGCGGACTACGTGATCGACGATTTCAGCCAGTGCCTGACGCTGGACCTGTCCGGCCGCGCCTGATTCCCCCGCCTGAACGCCCTGCCCTATTTCACCACGTCGCCGCCCTTCATCACGTGTTGCACGTTTTCCAGCACGGTGATGTCGGCCAGCGGATCGCCGCTGACCGCGATCATGTCGCCGAAATGGCCGGGGGAAAGCGCGCCCACGTCCTTCGACCAGCCGAGCAGGTCCGCCGAAACCGTGGTGGCGGACTGGATCGCCTGCATCGGCGTCATGCCGTAGCGGACCATATACTTGAACTGGCGCGCGTTCAGGCCGTGGGGATAGACGCCCGCGTCGGTGCCGAAGGTCAGCTTCACGCCGGCCTTCACCGCCTTGCGGAACCCTTCGCGCTGCGCGTCGGTGGTGTCCACGTTCTTGCGCAGCATGTCGGCCGGCCAGCCGTGGGCCTTGCCGTAATCGTTGATGAAATCGCCGTTGTAGATGTCCATGTCGAGGAACACGCCCTTCGCCTTGGCCAGCGCGATGCCCTCGTCGTCGATCAGCGAGGCGTGCTCGATCGATTTCACGCCCGCGCGAATGGCGGACTTGATGCCTTCCGCGCCATGCGCATGCGCTGTCACCCACGATCCGCGCGCGGCGGCGGTGGTCACGGCGGCATGCATCTCTTCCTCGGTCAGTTCCTGCTGGCCGGGTTCGGTGCCTTGCGCCAGCACCGCGCCGGTGGCGATCAGCTTGATCGAATCCACGCCGTGCTGGAACAGGTAGTTGACCTTCTCCACCGTGTTCGCGGCATCGGTGACCACGCCCGCGCGCATGTCGTCGGGCACTTTCACGTCGGGCGCGAAGCCGGTCACCTCGCCGCCGCCGCCGGGAATGGTGACATAGGCGCCCACCGCGCTCATGCGCGGGCCGATCACATCGCCCCGGTTGATCGCGTTGCGCAGCTCGACATCGGCGAAGGCGCGGAAACAGCCGACATCGTGGACGCTGGTGAAGCCCGCCAGCAGCGTGCGGCGGGCGTTGCGCGCGCCGATATAGGCGATCTCCATCGGCGCGTGCAGCAGCGGTTCGGCCACGTTCTCGCTCTGCTCCAGATCGGCGAGGTGGACGTGCATGTCGATCAACCCGGGCAGCACGGTATAGGCCGACCAGTCGACCACACGCGCGCCCTGCGGGACCGGCCCGTCGGCCGTTACGGACACCACGCGGCCATCATCCACGCGGATCAGGCGCGCGGGGAGCACGGCGCCCTTCTCGGTATCGACCAGCCGCCCGGCGCGGACATAAACCGTCTCCGCCAGCGCCGCGCCCGGCACGACCGCCTGCGCCAGCACGACCGCGGCCAGCGCCGCAAAACCCTGTTTCATGCTATTTTTCCCGTCTCCAGCGCTGTCCCGCGCGGAGACTGGCGGACTCCGGTTGCAGATGCAACGATTTAGGCGGGGTGGAGAGGTGCGTACGGTTGGACGGGCTGGTTTCGCCGGGGAAGGCCGGTGGGGGGTATGGCGGGCATGGCGGGGGGAGCGGATTGCGCCGAAATCCCCAACCCGCTCGTCCTGAGCTTGTCGAAGGACGCGCGATACGATCGACCCTGGGGCGGTTTAGCGCACAAGGCCAGCACCGCGGGCGTCCTTCGACAAGCTCAGGACGAGCGGGATTGCTTGGGTTCAAAGTCCGCAACCGCGTCGTGTCCGGAATGGCCGCTCCGATGGGCAATAGGATGGAAGCGGACCGCCCCCGTTCGTCCTGAGCCTGTCGAAGGATGCGCGATCCGGTTGATCTTGGGACGGTTTGCCGTGCGAGGCCAGCACCGCGCGCGTCCTTCGACAGGCTCAGGACGAACGGGGTTTCGTATGCCGGAGACCCAACGATAGCCTCGTGTCCGGACGACGCCTAGGACGCAGCGCCTTCCGGCAGCCGTTCCAGCAGGATCAGTGGGCGTTCCCCGCCGATGTCCTCCACGGCATAGCGCACGAAGCCCAGCCGCGCGGCGAGCGCGAGCGAGGCGTCGTTGCCTTCCTCGATCATGCAGGCAATCCGGCGCGGGCCGATCGTGGCGTCGAACCAGTCGATCGCGGCGCGCATGGCCTCGCCGGCGATGCCCTTGCCCCATTCCTCCTGCGCCACGATCCAGCCCGCCTCGATCGCGTCGTCCAGCCCCTTGCCGAAGCCGCGCCACGAATGGAACAGGCCGCACAGCGCCACCAGCCGGCCGTCGGCGCGATCACGGCAGATGAACGTGCCATAGCCATAGAGCGCCCAGCTTCCGGCATTGCGGATCAGCCGCGCGAACTCGTCCGCCTCGCTCGTCGGACGATCGCCCAGGAAACGGCGGACTTCGGGCGGCGCGACCATTGCGAACAGTTCGGCCCGGTCCGACGCGCGCGGCTTCCACAAGGCCAGGCGTTCGGTCAGCAGGAAGGGTTCATCGTTGTTCATAGCAGGACGTCCACGGCATGGATCGAAACACCGACCAGCCCGCCCACCAGCGTGCCGTTGATGCGGATGAACTGGAGATCGCGGCCGACCGCGCCCTCGATCCGGTCGGTCACGGTGCGCGCATCCCAGCGGCGCACCGTTTCCGATACCAGCCGCACGATCTGCCCGCCATAGCGCGTCGCCACGCCCACCAGCGTGCGCCGGGCGAAGCGGTTGACCAGCAGTTGCAGCCGCGCGTCGTGCTGGAGCGCCCGGCCCAGTTCGCCCAGGCTCGCCCCGAACTGGCCCGAGAGGACGCCATCGGGCTGGCGCACCGCCTTCAGCAGGCCGGCGCGCCCGCGTTCCCACACGGCATCGAGCCAGGCGGCGAAGGCGGGATTGGCCAGCACCTCTTCCTTCATCCGCTCCACCCGCGCCCGCATCGCCTCGTCATGCACCAGATCGTGGGCCAGTTGTTCCAGCCCTTCCTCGATCTTCCGGCGCAGCGGATGGTCAGGCATCACCACGGTTTCCGCCAGCAGCTTGTACAGGCCATCGAGAATGCCGTTGGCCAGCCGCTCGTCCAGCCCGGTCCAGCGCAGGATCGCGTTGGCGCGCTCGTGGATCATCGCGCGGACCAGTTCCTCGTTCGCTTCCAGCGCCAGCGCGGCGCGACGCGCCAGCCCCTCGATCACCGGCATGTGCCGGCCGTCGGCGATCATTGCGCCCAGCAACTGGCCCAGCAGCGGCGCCAGATCGAACTTGGCGAGCTGGCCGCGCAAGGCCCCCTTGGCAAGGCCGCCGAGCTTTTCCGGATCGAGCGATTCGAGCACATCGGCCACGAGATTGGCCGCGCCCGCGCGCACCCGGCCCTCTCCGCCCCGAGGATCGGTCAGGAAGCCGCCGGCCATGGCCGCCGCGTTCATGCCCGCCAGCCGCCGCGCCACCACCTGCGGCGTCAGGAAGTTCTCGCGCAGGAACGTGGCCATCGAATCCGCGAGGCGGTCCTTGTTTTCCGGAATGATCGCGGTGTGCGGGATCGGCAGCCCCAGCGGATGCCGGAACAGCGCCGTCACCGCGAACCAGTCGGCCAGCCCGCCCACCATCGCCGCCTCGGCAAAGGCGCGCAGGAAGCCCCATGCGGGCGGCCCACCGCCCTGTTCGGCATGGCGGGCCAGGAAAAACAGCCCCGCCATGATCAGCAGCAGGCCGGTCGCGAACAGGCGCAGGCGACGCGCCCGGTCATCGGGAAGGAGTGTCCCTTTCAGGCGCGCGGCCGTGCGGTTCCGGGAAGAGGCGCGGGAGGGCATCGCCCTCCCCGCCGGATCGTCGGAGAAAACCGTCACTCGGCCGGTAACGCTCCATCGCCGGTTTTGTGCCGGGGGTCATGCGGGTCGTAGGTCAGCACGCGCCGGCTCAGCCACGGACCGATGCGCTTCTCGACGCCGTCCGCCAGGCTGAAGCCCGCCGGCACGATCAGCAAGGTAAGCAGCGTCGACAGCGTCAGCCCGCCGATCACCACCGTGCCCATCGGCGCGCGCCAGCCGCCATCGCCGCCCAGCGAGATCGCGGTGGGCACCATGCCCGCCACCATCGCCACCGTGGTCATCACGATCGGCTGCGCGCGCTTGTGCCCGGCTTCGAGGATTGCGGCCAGCTTGGGCGTGCCCGCTTCCATTTCCTCGATCGCGAAGTCGATCAGCAGGATCGAATTCTTGGCGACGATGCCGAACAGCATCAGAATGCCGATGAACACGGGCAGCGATTGCGATTGCCCCAGCACCAGCAGCAGCAGCAGCCCGCCCAGCGGGGCCAGGAACAGCGAACCCATGTTGACCAGCGGCGAGATGAAGCGGCGATAGAGCAGCACCAGCACCGAGAACACCAGCAGCACGCCCGCCGCCAGCGCGATGAAGAAGTTGTTCAGCATTTCCTGCTGCCAGCGATCCTCGCCCGCCGGCGCGTTGGAAACGCCCTGCGGCAGGTTGCGCATGATCGGCAGGTTCTTGATCGCCTTGTCGGCCGTGCCCTTGACCACGCCCTGCGGCAGGTCCGCGCCGACGAAGACGCGGCGGTTCTGGTTGTAGCGCTGGATCGTGGTGGGGCCGGAACCGAACGAGATCGTCGCCACGCGGGCCAGCGGCACCGACCCGCCGGACGCGGTGGGCACCGGCAGGTTCTCGTACGTCGACAGATCGCGGCGCGACATGACCGGCAGCTTCACCCGGATCGGCACCTGCCGGTCCGACAGCGAGAACTTGGCGCTGTTCTGGTCGATCTCGCCCTGCGTGGCGATGCGGATCACCTGGCTCAGCGCCTGGGTGGTGACGCCCAGCGATGCGGCAAGGTCCATGTGCGGCGTGATCACGATTTCGGGACGGCGCAGGTCCGCGCTGATCCGCGGCGCGACCACTTCCTTCAACCCGCTCATCTGCTCGACCAGCGTCTGCGCGGTCTTCTGCAGAAGGTCGGGATCGGAACCGGACAGCATCACGCTGATCGGCCGGCCCGATCCGCCGCCGGGGCCACCGCCGTTCTGCGACTGGAAGTTGACGCGCGCGTCCGAAACCTGCTGCAGCACCGGCGTGAGCTTGCGTTCGAGGACGAGGCTGCTTTCCTTGCGGTCCTTCTTCCAGTTGAGGAACACGCGGCCGTTGCCTTCGCGGATGCGCTCCAGCGCCACGCCCAGATCGGGCTGGTCCTTCACCAGCGCCAGCACCTCGTCCACCTTCTGTTCGGTCTGCTCGATCGTGGTACCGGGCACCATATCGATGGTGATGGTGCTGAAATCGTTGTCGGTATCGGGGAAGAACTGCTGCGGAATCACCACGAACATCACGCCTGTCAGCAGCAGCGCGGCAAAGCCGATGCCCATCATCCACAGGCGGTGGTCGCGCAGGCGCGCCATGGTCCAGTGGCGGAATCCGGGGCGGATGCCCCGCGCCCGCACGGATGCAAGGTAGGCCTGCACGCGCGACGTATCGAGCGACCAGGTCAGGACCTTCATGTAGCGGTCCATCCACGGCCCGCCACCGTGTTCGGCATGGCCGTGGGCCTTCAGGAAATAGGCCGCGACCATCGGCGTGATCATGCGCGCCACCAGCAGGCTGAACAGCACCGCCACCACCACGGTCATGCCGAAGTTCTTGAAGAACTGGCCCGAAACGCCCGGCATCAGCGCCACCGGGAAGAACACCGCGACGATCGAGAAGGTCGTCGCCAGCACGGCCAGCCCGATCTCGTCCGCCGCGTCGATCGAGGCCTGATAGGCGGATTTGCCCATGCGGATGTGCCGGACGATATTCTCGATCTCCACGATCGCGTCGTCGACCAGCACGCCCGCGACCAGCCCCAGCGCCAGCAGCGACATCGTGTTCAGCGTGAACCCCATCAGGTTCATCACCCAGAACGTGGGGATCGCGGACAGCGGGATGGCGATCGCCGAAACGATCGTCGCGCGCCAATCGCGCAGGAAGAAGAACACCACGATGACCGCCAGCACCGCGCCTTCCACCATCGACGACATCGACGTGCGGTATTCGTCCTTGGTGTAGCCAACGCTGCTGAACAGCTGCTGGAAGCGGACCTTGTTGCCTTGTTCCGCCTGCAGCTTGGCCAGTTCCTTGATCGTTTCGTCATAGACGCTGACGTCGGATTCGCCGCGCGCGCGCGCGATGCTGAACGTAACGACCGGCTTGCCGTTGAACTTCGCGATGGACGTGATTTCGCTGTAGCTGTCGCGCACGTCGGCCACGTCGGCCAGCTTCACGGTGCGCCCGCCGCTCAGCGCGATCTGGGTCTGCGAAAGGTCGAAGGCAGACCGCGCATTGCCCAGCACGCGCACGGATTGGCGCGCGCCGGCCACTTCCGCCTTGCCGCCGGCGGCGTTGAGGTTGACCTGGCGCAGCGCGGCGTTGACCTGGTTGGCGGTAACGCCCAGCGACTTCATCCGCATCGGATCGAGCGTGACCGCGATTTCGCGATTGACGCCGCCCGCGCGCGCCACTTCCGCCATGCCGGGCAGCGCCAGCAGCCGCTTGGCCACGGTATCGTCGATGAACCACGAAAGCTGTTCGATCGTCATGTCGTCGGCCGAAACCGCGAAATAGGCGATCGGATCGGACGAGGTTTCCGCCTTGAACACCGACGGTTCCAGAATGCCGTCGGGCAGTTCGCCGCGCACCTGGTCGACCTTGTTCTTCACCTCGCTGACGGCGGCGTTGATGTCGGTGCCGATCTTGAACTGGACCATCGTCTGGCTGCTGCCTTCGGATGCCGTCGAGGTGATCGTATCGACACCGGCGATCGTGCGGACGCTGGATTCGACCTTCTGGGTGATCTGGTTCTCGATTTCGGTCGGGGCCGCGCCCGGTTGCGAGATCTCGACGATCACCATCGGGAACTCGATGTCCGGATTGTTCTGGACCTTCATGCCCATGAACGAGACCAGCCCGGCCAGCGTCAGCCCCAGGAACAGGACGATCGGGACCACCGGATTGCGGATGGACCATGCCGAGATGTTACGGAAGTTCATGGCGCGGGGCTCCGGTTCAGTGGCCGGTGGCCGGCTTGGCTGCCGTTTTTCCGCCTGCCACCGGGCGCACCTTGTCGCCTGGATTGAGGAAGCCACCCGCCCGCAGCACGATGCGTTCGCTGCCGTTCAGCCCTTCGCGCACGACGATGCCGGCCGCCGTCACGTCGCCGACCTTCACGGGGCGGCGCTCCACCTTGTCATCCTTGTTCACGACATAGACGAAGGCGCCGTTCTGATCGTTGAGGATCGCCGATTCGGGCAGCATCGGCGCGGTGACGGTGCCGCTGCGAATCGTCGCGCTGGCGAAACCGCCGGGCCGCAGCGCATCGTTATACGGCAGCGCGATCCGGGCGATGCCTTCGCGCGTGGTCGCGTCGATGGTCGGCGCCAACTGCCAGATCTGGCCGGTGAACGGCGTGGCCGTGCCCACCGGGGTCACGTCGGCGCTGACGCCGACGGACAGCTTCGCCATGTCGGATTCGGCCAGACGCGCCTGCATTTCCAGTTCGCCACCCTTGGCGATGCGGAACAGCACGCCGCTGCCGCTGCTGACCACCTGCCCCGGCTCCACGCCGCGCGTCAGCACAAGGCCCGCTTCGGGCGCCAGGATGTTGAGCCGCGCGGTGCTGGCGCGCAACTGCCCCAGCGTAGCCTGCGCCACGCGCACTTGCGCCACCGCCGAATCGCGCGTGGCGGTCAGGCGATCGACGTCGGCCTTGGAAATGAAACCCTTGTCGACAAGCTTGAGCGCGCGATCGAGATTGGACTGGGCGATCCGGGCGTTGGCTGCGGCCACTTCCACGTTGGCGGCCTGGCTTTCGACCTGCTGCGCCTGCACCGACCGGTCGATGACGGCCAGGACCTGCCCGGCTTGCACCCAGTCACCGGCGTCGACCAGCACGCTTGCCACCTTGCCGCCTTCGCCGGCGACACCGACGGGCATCTCGCGCCGCGCGGCGATCGTGCCGCTGGCGACGATGGTGCCCTGCACCGAGGTCATGCCGGGCGTGATGACCGTGACCGTCTGCGCCTGCGCCCCGCCCTGCTCCGCGTTTGCGGTCGCTGCCGCGTTGCGGTGCTTGAGGTAGTAGGCGCCGCCCAGCGCGAGCAGGACGAGTGCCACGACCAGCAGCACGCGGCCGCGCGACCATCCGCCGCCGGTCCGCCCGACTTCCATGTAACCCGACGCGACACCCGCATGGGCGGCATCCGCCTGCCGGCCGGCGTCGTTCATGTCCGCACTGATGCTGGTTTCGTAGTTCATCGTTTTCACGCGTCGGTCTCCACGGTGGCCGGGGAGACCTGCCCCTTCCTTCAAACCAAGGTGTATTATACGTGTATGGCAGTGGCTGCAAGCAGGCCGTCCGCGCAAGCTTGGCACCTTTGTTCATGGCAATAGACGTCGAAACGACGAGTGGCAATTCTGGCTCGACGAAGAACGATCCATGCCCTTGAAGGCATTTCGCCGATGTGGACCGGTCCCATCAGCGAGGCGGCGTCAGTATTCGTCGCCGCAGCACCCGGGCGGGGGGCCTCGGGTTGGTCAGAGCACCGCCCAAACGGAAACAGCCGCCCCTGAAAACAGGAGCGGCTGCCCGTGGATAACCGGTAAAAAGCGTCAATACTTGAGCTGGCGCTCGTATAGATCGCGGTAGTGCTGGATGCGCGTCACGCGCAGGCCCTGCATGCCGGAACGGTCGACCGCCCGCTGCCACGAGGCGAATTCCTCGATCGTCAGGCTGTAGCGCTCGCACACTTCGTCGATCGTCAGCAGCCCGCCATTGACGGCGGCCACGACTTCGGCCTTGCGCCGGACGACCCAGCGCTTGGTGTTGGGGGGCGGCAGGCTATCGACCGTCAGCGGTTCGCCGAGAGGTCCGATAACTTGCGCCGGTCTGATTTTCTGGTTCTCGATCATGGCAATACTCGTCGATCAGCTCGGCTCGACAGGGGGGGAGGGCGGCGTTTGCTTCGCCGGCAATGTTCCTCCTTCCGCTTTGCCATTCGTTGAACGGGTTGGGTTAACGGGAGTTTCAACATTTTCGCCGGCCGTCAGGAGGCTTGCGGCAAGCCCGTGAAAGCTGGCGCCGCCTTGCAGCGTGGTGCTGCCCGGCAACGCCTGTTTCACCGCCTTGCGCAGATCCTGCGCCGCGACCAGACGCACGCACAGTTCGTGCCAGCCGAGCGGACGCAGGCGTTCGCCCTGGCTCCCGCTTTCGACGAGGCACGAATCACCCGGTGGCCGGATATCGTTGAATCCCATTTCCATGAGCGGGTCTCTAGCCCGGGCAGTCATAAGGGACGGTAAAGGCCGCCTTTACCAAGAGTTAGGAATAGCCATTCTGGCGGTAATTAATTGCTTCCATCGTCCGGCGCATCGGCGGGGCCGAGCCGGGAATTGCGCATTTTTCCTGCATTCCCTCCGCAAATGTGCTTATGGGACGGCGCATGGCCAGTCTTTCCTCCGTTTACGATTACGCTACATTTTTCGATCTGCCGCAGCCGTTGAACGCGCGGCGGATCGTCGTGGCGATGTCGGGTGGCGTGGACAGTTCGGTCGTGGCCGGCCTTGCCGCCGCCAGCGGCGCCGAAGTGATCGGGGTGACGCTTCAGCTCTACGATTACGGCGCCGCCACGGGGCGCAAGGGCGCCTGCTGCGCGGGCGACGATATCCGCGATGCGCGCGCCGTGGCCGACCGGCTGGGGATCGCGCATTATGTGTTCGACCACGAATCCAGCTTTCGCGAGGACGTGGTCGAGCGATTCGCCGACGATTACCTGGCCGGCCGCACGCCGATTCCCTGCATCCGCTGCAACATGGGGCCGAAATTCACCGACCTGCTGCGCATGGCGCGCGAACTGGGCGCGGATTGCCTGGCCACGGGGCACTACGTGCGCCGCGTGAACGGCGCGGCCGGGCCGGAACTGCACCGCGCGCTCGATCCCGCGCGCGACCAGAGCTATTTCCTCTATGGCACCACCGAGGAACAGCTCGCCTTCCTGCGCTTTCCGCTGGGTGGCCTGCCCAAGACCGAGACGCGCCGGATCGCCGCGGAACTGGGCCTGGGGGTGGCCGCCAAGCCCGACAGCCAGGACATCTGCTTCGTTCCCGACGGGGACTACGCGCGCGTCGTGCGTTCGGTGCGGCCCGAAGGCGACGCGCCGGGCGAAATCGTCCATGCCGCCACCGGCGAAGTGCTGGGCCAGCATCGCGGCATCATCCACTATACGGTTGGCCAGCGGCGCGGGCTGGAGATCGGCGGCCAGCCCGAACCGCTCTATGTCACCGCACTCGATGCGCCGCACCGGCGCGTGCTGGTGGGTCCGAAGGAGATGCTCGCCGTCGGCCGCGCGCGGATCGTCGAGACCAACCGCATCGGCCCCCTGCCGCGTGACGTGCCACAGGATGCGCCGCTAACCGCCAAGGTCCGGTCGCTGGCCAAGCCGGTGCCGGTGGTGCTGGAAGGGCCGTTCGGGCAGGGTGCGGACACCGCCATCCGTTTCCTCCAGCCGGAATACGGAGTCGCGCCGGGGCAGGCGGCGGTGCTTTATGCCGGCGATCGGGTGGTCGGGGGCGGCTGGATCGCGGCAACGGACCGCTGGCAGGATGCGAACTGACGCGATTCGGCGTCAATCGTTCCAGGGCTGGAGCACGCAGCCCGATCCCTCACGGTATGTCGCGGTTTGCCGGGCCAGCAGCGGAAAGCGCGCGGTCACGCTGCGCGCCTGCGGGTCTTCCGACAGCGTGATCATTTCCATGCCCGCCTCGAAGTCCTTCCGGCAATCGCCGAGCGTTCGCCCGCCGACATAGCGGCACGAGCAGCCGACGCGCGCGCCATAGGATGCGCCGGTGATCGCGTAGCCGTGAAGCGCCGGCCAGAAATAGGCGAAGACGGCCACCAGCAGCGCCACGACCGGCAGGACCAGACGCCAGCGCCGCCGCCGGCGCGCCGGCGCGCCGTTGGCCGGGGAGCCGTCCGGGTTCGATCCATTCCGGTCAGACTTTGCGGAAGAAGATGCGTTTGCGGTTGCCATGTCCGGGCCATCTGGAGGAAAGGACTGGCGCCATGGCCCGCCCGCGCTTGTCCCATATCCTCCCCCTGCTGCTTGTGCCAGCCTTGATCGGCTGCGGCAGGTCCGGAGACGCGCCCGCACCGCCGCCCCCGCCGCTGTCGGACGCCGCAATGAAGGCGGTGGTCGAAGACCCGGGGACGAATCGCGAAGGCCTGGCCCGCGCGGTCGATGCGCTGTTCACCGACCCGGCAGCGACGGAGACACGCGCGGTGATCGTGATGCGCGGCGGGCGGATCGTGGCGGAGCGCTATGCGCCCGGCTACCACGAGAACACCCGCTTCGTGAGCTGGTCGATGGCCAAGTCGATCACCGGGGTGATGATCGGGATGCTGGTGTCGGACGGGCGGCTGCGGCTGAACGAATCGGCGCCCGTCCCCGCCTGGCAACGCCCCGGCGATCCGCGTGGCGAGATCACGCTGCGGCAGCTGCTGCAGATGCGATCGGGGCTCAAGCATGTGGAGGCGGGCGATCCCGTCTATCAATCCGACGAGGTGCGGATGCTGTTCCTCGACGGGCGCGACGACATGGCGCGCTATGCCGAGGACCAGCCGCTCGACAGCGAACCGGGCAAGACCTTCCGCTATTCGACCGCGACCAGCGTGATCCTGTCCGATCTGGCCGCGCGCGCGCTTGCGCCCGTGCCCGATGCCGACCATCGCCGCCGCGCCGTGGCCGAATATCTGCGCACGCGCCTGTTCGAACCGGCCGGAATGCGTTCGATGCTGCCGGAATTCGACGCGGCGGGCACGCTGATCGGCGGATCGCTGATCCACGGCACCGCGCGCGACTGGGCGCGGTTCGGCGAGTTCCTGCGCAACAAGGGATCGGTGCGCGGCGCGCAGATTATCCCGCGCCAGTGGATCGATTTCATGACCACGCCATCGCCCCGTCAGGCGCAATATGGCGCGCAGATCTGGCTGAACCGTACGCCCAGCGGCAAGGACCGGCCCGCTCTGTTCCCCGATCGCGGCCCGAAGGATCTGTTCGCCTGCATCGGCCACCTGGGCCAGTACGTGCTGGTCTCGCCCAGCCGCAAGCTGGTGGTCGTGCGCTTGGGCAAGACGCCCGATGACAAGCTGGGCGCGGTGACCGGCCACCTCGCCGACATCGTCGACACGTTCAGGTAGCAGGTTCCCCCGCTGGCGATCCTTGGGCGGGCGCGCCCTGCACCGCCAGCGCCGGGCTTTCCCCGTCCGGGCCGGGCGCAAGAAGATCGCGGGCACCCAGCGGCGCCTCGTTCACCAGGCCTTCGGGATCGGGATGGATCAGCACTTCCACGCCGGGGAAGGCCTCCATCAGCTTTTCCTCGATCTCGTCCATCACGCGGTGCGCCTCGGTCACGGTCATGTTGCCATCGACCCAGACATGGAACTGCACGAAATCGCGATCGCCGCTGGTGCGCGTGCGCAGATCGTGCAGGCCCTTCAACTCGGGGTGCTGGGCGACGACCTCGAGGAACCGCTCGCGCTTTTCGAGCGGCCATTCGTGGTCCATCAACTGCTCGATCGCTTCCTGCGAGGCGCCCCACGCACCCCAGCCCAGCCACAGCGCGATGCCGAAGGCGAAAGCCGCGTCGATGCCGCCCAGCGCAAGGTAATGATCGAGCACCAGCGCGGCGATCACCGCGAGGTTGAGGAACAGGTCCGACTTGTAGTGGACGTTGTCGGTGCTGATCGCGAGGCTGCCGGTCTGGCGGATCACGTGCCGCTGATAGGCAAGCAGCGCCGCCGTGGCCACCATCGCCACCACCGACACGATCACGCCCGATTCGGCCTCTGCCACGCGCGCTCCGCCCAGGAACTGCCCCACCGCGCGCCACGCCAGGCCCAGCGCGGAGATCGAGATCAGCACGACCTGGAACATCGCGGCGAGCGCTTCGGCCTTGCCGTGCCCGAAGCGGTGGTTGTGATCGGCCGGCTGCGCCGCGACCCATACCCCCAGCAGCGTGGCGGCGCTGGCCACCAGGTCCAGCCCGGTATCGGCCAGGCTCCCCAGCATCGCGGTCGAATGCGTGGAAATCACCGCCCACAGCTTCAGCCCGGCGAGCAGCGTGGCCACCGCCATGCTGGCCATCGCCGCGCGCCGGTTGAGATCGGAGGGGATCGCGCTCATGCCGTCCGCTTTACGGGTAAAGCAGCGTGCTGGTCCAGCCGCCCGCGCCATCGGCGACGAATCGGCGGCGTTCGTGCAGACGATGGTCGCGATCCTGCCAGAATTCGATGGCGGCGGGTTTCACGCGATAACCCGACCAGTGCGCCGGCCGCGCGACCTCCCCATCCGGATACCGCGCGCGCAGGGCGTCCACCCGGTCAAGATAGGTCTGCCGCGAATCCAGCGGACGCGACTGGTCCGAGGCGGCCGAGCCCAGCCGCGATTCGGGATGCCGGCTGGCGAAATAGGCGTCCGCCTCGGCCGCCGTCACTTCGGTGATGGTGCCTTCGACGCGGATCTGCCGGCGCAGCGATTTCCAGTGGAACAGCAGCGCGACATGCGGGTTCGCCGCCAGTTCGCCGCCCTTGCGGCTGTGGAAGTTGGTGTAGAACACGAAGCCATCCGGTCCATGCCCCTTCAGCAGCACCATCCGCACCGACGGCACGCCTTCGGGCGTCGCGGTGGCGAGCGCCATGGCGTTGGGATCGTTGGGCTCACTGGCCCGCGCCTGCGCGAACCATTCCTCGAAGATCGCGAACGGATCGGCATGGGGGATGGCATCGCGCGCTTGTTCAGGTTTCACGGCATTTTCCTGACGAAGTTGACACAGTTGGCACGGTCCGGGGCCATGAGCCACCCGCCCGGTACAGTCTGTCGTATGGCCGGCAGGGCCTAGGCCGACCATGACGGGGATCAAGGTTCACGCCCATCGCCTAGACTACGCCTTCGCCTTAGGAAAGCGCCGCTTGCGGCGCGGCGCTTCGGCACCTGGGCGGCGTGGACCAATTCCACAGCGCCACAGCTGGAGGCAAAAGCCGCCAGTTCGAGGAGGCGAGGTGAAGGAATATCGGCCATATTTCGAGCCGAGCCGACGCTGAAATGGCGGCTTTTGGTCCAGCCCCGAAGGGGTTGCCCTGAAACAGGCCCCAGCCGCGTTGCTCGGCCTTGAAAGAGGACCGCTCTTCCTGCGGCCTCGCGCCTTGCCAGGGCCTGTTTCAGGGCAACTGTGGCGTTGCGGAATTGGTCCACGCCGCCTAGCTAGGAAACCATGGCAGACCCCTATTCCATTCTTGGCGTAAACCGCAGCGCGAGCGAAAAGGACGTGAAATCCGCGTACCGCAAGCTCGCCAAGGAACTCCATCCGGACCGGAACAAGGACAATCCCAAGGCGGCCGAACGGTTTGCCGAGGTGACGCAGGCCTATGACCTGCTGTCCGACAAGGACAAGCGCGCCCAGTTCGACCGTGGCGAGATCGACGCGGAGGGCAATCCCACCAGCCCGTTCGGCTTCGGCGGGGCGGGCGGCGGCTTTGGCGGCGCGCAGCACGGCTATCGCCATTCGGGCGGCTTCGAGGGCGCCGGTGCCGAGGGCATCGACATCGGCGACATCTTCGAGGGCCTGTTCGGCGGGCGCGGCGGGCAGCCTGGCGGCGGTGGCGGTTTCGGCGGCTTTGGCGGCGCGCGGCGTGGTCCGCCGCCCAAGGGCGCCAACGTCGGCTACCGGTTGCAGGTTTCGTTCACCGACGCCGCCAGCCGGGCCAGCCAGCGCATCACCCTGTCGGACGGCAAGACCATCGACCTCAAGCTGCCCGCGGGCGTGGAAAGCGGCCAGCAGGTGCGCCTTCCCGGCAAGGGCGAACAAGGCCCCGGCGGCGCCGGCGACGCGATCGTGACGATCGAGGTGGGCAGCCACCCGTTCTACGAACGCGATGGCGACAACATCCGGCTCGACCTGCCGGTCACGCTCGACGAGGCGGTCAACGGCGGCAAGGTGAAAGTGCCGACCGTGGATGGCCCGGTGATGCTCACCGTCGCGCCCGGCAGCAGCAGCGGACGCACGCTGCGGCTGAAGGGCAAGGGCTTTACCCGCAAGGACGGCACGCGCGGCGATCAGCTGGTGACGCTGCAGATCGACCTCCCGCCGGCCGAGGGCGAACTGGGCGCCGATCTCCAGACCCGGCTCGCAGGATGGCAGGACACCCGGAACCCGCGCGGCAAGCTGGGCGTTTGAGACGGCATGACTCCCGTATCCGGCCTTTCGCCCGGGCCGGGCGATGACGGAACGGAACGGGCTGCATCCTCGCCGGCCGGACCACCGATCGCACCGCTGATCGATGTTCCGGACCTTTCGCCCGAAGCCCGCCGTCGCGCAGCCCTGCGGCTCCCCCCGGATGCGCAGGGTTTTGTGGCGCCCGTGCCCCCCGCCCGCCACGCGCGGGCGCTGGAAGTGATCCGCCGGGTGTGGACCGGCGTCTATCACGACGGGTTCATCCACGCCGGCAACTTCGCCTACATGGTGCTGATCGCGCTGTTCCCGTTCTTCATCACCGGCGCGGCGATCTTTTCCGCGCTGGGCGAGGCCAGCCAGCGCGCCGCCGCGATCAACACCGTGCTGATCGCGATGCCGCCGGTGGTGGCCGAAGCGCTCGATCCGGTGGCGCGCAGCGTGGTGGAGATGCGCACCGGCTGGTTGCTGTGGGTGGGCGGGCTGATCGGTCTGTGGACGGTGGGCAGCCTTGTCGAAACGATCCGCGACATCCTGCGCCGCGCCTATGGCACGCGCTGGGAACACGCCTTCTGGCGTTATCGCCTGGCCTCCACCGGACTGATCGTGGCCTCGGTGATCCTGATCCTGCTGTCCATCGCCGCGCAAGTGGCCATCGGCGCCGCGCAGCAGGCAATCGAGGCGTGGATGCCGCAGTTCAGCGGATGGATCGCCAGCCTCTCGCTCTCGCGCTTCGTGCCGGCGGTGATCTTCTTCCTGGCGCTGTGGCTGCTGTTCATCTCGCTGACCCCCGGCGCCTACCGGGGACGGCGCTATCCCAAATGGCCCGGTGCGCTGCTCGTCAGCCTGTGGTGGCTGGCGGTCACCGGGGCGCTGCCGGGAGTGTTGCGCCATTTCTTCACTTACAACCTAACGTACGGAAGCCTTGCCGGCGTGATGATCGCGCTTTTCTTTTTCTGGCTTGTCGGCTTAGGGATGGTGGTAGGAGCCGAACTCAACGCTGCGCTCGCGGAAACGCCCGAAGAGCGCGATGTGGTGGGGCAGGCTGACGATCGCGCGCGCAGGGCGCGCCGGATGGGTATCGAGCAAGAGGGCGCATGACCGGACTGATGGAAGGAAAGCGGGGCCTGATCATGGGCCTTGCCAATGACAAGTCGCTGGCGTGGGGGATCGCCCGCAAGCTGCGTGAACAAGGTGCCGAACTGGCCTTCTCCTATCCGGGCGAGGCGCTGGAAAAGCGCGTCCGCCCGCTGGCGGCGAGCCTGGACAGCGATTTCCTGATCGAATGCGACGTATCGGACATGGCGGCGCTCGATACCGCGTTCGAAACGCTGAAGGCGCGGTGGCCGACGATCGATTTCGTGGTCCATGCCATCGGCTTTTCGGACAAGAACGAATTGCGCGGCCGGTATTATGATACCTCGCTCGACAACTTTCTGATGACGATGAACATCTCGGCCTACAGCCTCGTCGCCGTGACCAAGCGGGCCATCGCGATGATGCCCGAAGGCGGATCGATCCTGACGCTGACCTATTACGGCGCGGAAAAGGTCGTGCCGCACTACAACGTGATGGGCGTGGCCAAGGCGGCGCTGGAAACCAGCGTGCAGTACCTCGCCAACGATTGCGGGCCGCAGGGCGTGCGCGTCAACGCGATCTCGGCCGGTCCGATCAAGACGCTGGCCGCCAGCGGCATCGGCGATTTCCGCTATATCCTCAAGTGGAACGAGCTCAACTCGCCGCTGCGCCGGAACGTGACGATCGAGGACGTCGGCGGGGCTGGGCTCTATTTCCTGTCGGACCTGTCCTCGGGCGTGACCGGCGAAGTCCACCATGTCGACGCGGGCTACCACACCGTCGGCATGAAGCAGGAAGACGCACCCGACATCGCGCTGGGCTGATGACGAGACGCCCCTCCGTTCGTGAACGGGAGGAGGGGCTGTCGGTCAGGGATGCGGCGGGGTGATGGCCGGCGGCGGTGTCGCCGCGCCGGCGGCATCTTCGGCCGCGCGTTCCTTGGCCAGCTTTTCCTCGTACTGCTTTTCCAGCACTTCCACGCGGGCCTGCTCGGCGGCGGTATCGGCGTCGATCGTCTGCAGGCGCTTGGCGCGCTCCTCCTCGATCAACCGGCCGAACTGCACGTCGCTCGATTGCTTCTTCTCGGCATAGGCGGCGTTGATCAGGCGCGACATACAGCCCGATGCGCCGCCCGAGCCGACCGGGGAGCACGAGTTCACGCCGGAAGCGCCCACCGTTTCATAGGCCCGCACCCGCTCGGTCCAGCCCTGGTTGGCCGAAGCGTTGGGATTGTCGCGCAGCGGCGCGGGAATGCGGAAGCGTTCGGATTCGTCCTTGCGCGCACAGACGGTGATCTCGCCCGCACTCGACGCCGGGCAGGGATCGTCGCCATAGATGATCAGCTGGTTGACCTTCTCGCCCGACGTCGCGTCCTGCGCCAGGACGGGCTGCGATGCCGCGATGCCGGCGGCGGCGATCAGCGCCAGGGCGGTGATCCGGGGGTAGATGCGCGTCATCGTGACTCTCCAGCTGGGTCTGGTGCCGATATAGGGCCGCACCCTCTTGAATGGTAGATGAAGCCCTGTCGCTGACCTGAATCAATCGGATGCGTCAGATCCGTTTCGCCCCTCAGATCCGTTTGGAAAGGGCGATCGCGGCGCGGCAGCCGAAACGGATGGCGTGGAACAGCACCGGATAGCCCGGCGCGCGCTCGGCCCCGGCGGCGATCGCGGCGTCGCGGTGCTCGCGCTCGTCGTCGCGGAATTCGCGCACCATGGCGGCAAGTTCCGGGTCGTCCTCGCCCAGCTCGTCGAGCTGTTCGGTATAGTGGCGGTCGATCTCGGTTTCGATGGCGGCGGTGCAGGCCATCGCCGCTTCCGGCCCGATCAGCGCGGTAGCCGCGCCCAGCGCGAACCCGGCGACCGACCATACCGGCTGGAGCGCCGTCGGCCGCACGCCGCGCTGTGCCAGCAACGCGTCGAACCGCTTGCGGTGATCGGCTTCCTGCGCCGCCATCGCCGCGACTTCGGCCGAATGCGGCGCGCGATCGCCCATGACCGCCATCTGCCCGGCATAGATGCGCACGGCGCCGTATTCGCCGGCCTGATCGACCCGGATCATCGCGGCGAACTTGTCCCTCATGGCTGCAATCCTCCGGCGGAACGGCGGGCGCGGCCCAGCAGCCTGAACACCGTGATCGCGCCGGCCATGGAAATGAGGAAGTTGTAGCCCGCCAGGCTCACCCCGAACAGCGTCCACGGCGCGACATCGCAGCGGATCACCGGCGCCGACATGATCGCCGCCAGCGGATCGTTGCCCAGCTTGTGCGAGGAGCACGTGGTGATGCCTTCCCACCAGCCGTATTCGACGCCGGCGTGGAATGCGCCGATCAGTCCGCTAAGACCGGTCGCGACGGCAGCCAGCGTCACCAGCATGTCGCCCCCGCCGGTGCGGCGCTGGATTTGCGCGATCAGCGCCATGACGATCGCGGCGATGTGCGGATAGCGCTGCCACCAGCACATCTCGCAGGGGGGCAGGCCGAACACGAACTGCGCGATCAGCGCCCCGCCCATCAGCGCGGCGGGGATCAGCAGTGCCAGGGTATAGGCGGCGTTGCGGGACTGGACCGGCGTCATCGCGTCAGCGCCTTCCCGCCGATGCCTTTACGGCCAGCGCCTGCGGCGCGGTCCTCTCCAGCGTCTGCATCGCGTAATAGAGCTGGAAGTCGTCGATGCCCTTGGCCTTCAGTTCCTCGGCCGTCATCTTGAAGCGCGGATCCTCGCCCTTGTCGGTCTCGAGATCCTTGTCGTCCTTCAGCTCGTTGATCAGGTGCCCGCGCAGATCGCTTTCGCGATAGGAGCGCAGCGCGCGCTTGCGCATGTCGGGATCGGAAATCTGCGGCACGCGCACGTCGGGATCGATGCCGCCTTCCTGCACCGAACGGCCCGAGGGGGTGTAATAGCGCGCCGTCGTCAGCTTGAGCGCGGTGTCGCGCGTCAGCGGGATCAGCGTCTGCACGCTGCCCTTGCCGAAGCTGCGCTCGCCCATGATCGCCGCGCGGTGCTGGTCCTGCATCGCGCCGGCGACGATTTCCGAAGCGGACGCCGACCCCTGATCGATCAGCACGATCATCGGCACGCCCTTGGCGATATCGCCCGGCGTGGCGTTGTACACCTCGTTGTCGCGGGCATAGCGGCCGCGCTGCGAGACGATCGGCCCCTTTTCGAGGAACAGGTCCGACAGCGAGACGGCTTCGTCCAGCAGTCCGCCGGGATTGCCGCGCAGATCGAGGATCAGCCCCGCCGGGCGATTGCCCGTCTTGGCGCGGATATCGCGCCAGGCGGCAGCGACCTGCGTGCCGACGTTGGCGCTGAAGCTCGATACGGAGATCACGCCGACGTTGTCCTTCACCTTCCATTCGACCGGCTTCAGCTCGATCACCTGGCGCGTGATGGTAAGGTCAAGCGGCTCGTCGCGACCGGGGCGGAACACGGTGAGGCGGATCTGCGTGCCCACTTCGCCGCGCATCTGGTCCACCGCGTCGTCCAGCGAGCCGCCGTAGATCAGCTTGCCATCGAGGTGGGTGATATAGTCGCCCGCCTTGATCCCGGCGAGATCGGCCGGCGTGCCCTTCATCGGCGCGATCACCTTGACCGCGCCGTCCTCCAGCGTCACCGACAGGCCCAGCCCGCCGTAGGAACCATCGGTCTGCGTGCGCAGGTTCTCGAAATCGCGCGCGTCGAGATAGGAGCTGTGCGGATCGAGCGTGGCCAGCATGCCGTCGATCGCGCCCTTGAACAGCTTGTCGTCGTCCACCGGCTCCACGTAATTGGCCTTGATCCGCTCGTAGATCGCCATCAGCCGGGTGAATTCGGGGCCGGTCTTGGCGTCCACGGCGGCCAGCCCGGCGGTCGTCACCGGGATCAGCGCGATGGCCGACACGAGCGCGGTGGCACGGAAGAGGGAGGCCACGGTCTTCGTGAACGGGGTCTTCGCCATCGGGGACTTTCGCTTCAAGGGGGCCATGGGGCCGCGTTCTATAGCGGCAGCGCGATGAACGCCAGATGGCGCGACACGGTGAGTCATTCGGGGATCGTCATCCGCGCAGTGCCTGCAGCGGATTGATCGGAGCGCCATCCTTGCGCAGTTCGACCGTCACCGTCGGGCGGCCCGGCCCGGCCGCGCCCAGCGGCGCGCCCTGTACCACCGTGTCGCCCACGTTCACGTCAAGCCGGCCGAGATTGGTGACGAGCGAGGTCCAGCCGCCATCGTGTTCGATGATGACGATTCGGCCATAGCCGCGATAGGGGCCGGCGAAGGCCACGCGCCCGGCGGCCGGCGCGACCACTTGCGCGCCCCCGACCGGCGCGAAGGTGACGCCGGAAGACAGCCCGCCCGCGCCGCGTTCGCCAAAGCCGTTCACGATCCGCCCGCCCACCGGGAGAATCCACGAAAGCGCCGCCGAAGCCGAGGGGGTGGGGCCGGCGTCGGCCACCATCAGCGCATCACCCGGCCGTTCGGGGCGCGGCACCGGGCCGGGCAGCGCGGCCAGCTTCTGCCGCAGCGAGCCATCGGCCTGCAACTGATCCATCAGCGCGCGCAGGTCGCGCGTCTGTTCGGCCAGCGCGAGCGCGCGGTCCGCCTCGCGGCTGGCCGTGCCTTGCGCGGCGCGCGATTCGATGCGCTGGCGGCTTTCGAGGGCGACAAGCTGCTGGCGCCGCGCGGTCAGCCCCTGTTCGCCCTGGCGCAGCTGGTCGGCGGCCAGCCGCGCGCTCGCCTGCAGGGCGCGACCGCGCACGATTTCCTGCCGCAGGCCGGCGGTGCGCTGGCGCACTTCGGGCAGCATCGTTTCCAGCACCGCGCGCAGATAGACGGTATCGCGCAGGGTATCGGCGCGCATCAGGCTGAAGGCGAGCGGGCGGCGCGCCATGAGCTGCAGGGCCGCCGTCAGCCGCACCACCGGTTCCTGCCGCGCGGCGATGCGCAGCCGCAGCGCTTCGCGCTGGCGGTCGATCAGCGCGATCTTCGCTTGCGCCACCTGGATTTCGGCTTCGGACTGCTGGATGCGCGCGGCCACCGCCGCCGTCTCGCGCGCGGTGCGGTCCGCCGCTTCGGTGGCCTTGCGCGCTTCCACCTCCAGCTGTTCGCCGCGTGCCCGCGCCATCGTCAGTTCGCGGGTTGCCTGGCGCAGCGCGTCGCCCGCCTGCCCGGCATCGTCGAACGGCGCGGCCTGCTGCGCCACGGCAAGCTGCCAGCCCAACACGCCAGCCAGCGCGGCCATGGTGGCGAGAAGGAGCGTGCGCGACGTCATGACGCGACGCTTATCCTTCGCGGTGGTAGGGATGGCCAGCGATAATGCTCGTGGCGCGCCACAATTGCTCGGCCAGCATGGCGCGGGCCAGCATGTGCGGCCACGTCGCCGCACCGAAGGCGAGCAGGAGATCGGCCTTGTCGCGCACGTCCGACTCGTGCCCGTCGGCCGCGCCGATCAGGAAGCGCGCCTCGCGCACGCCATCGTCACGCCAGCGGCCGAGAATGCCCGCGAACTCGGTCGAGGTAAGCTGCCGGCCCCGCTCGTCGAGCGCGACGGTGCGGACGGGCGTGGCCGCAGGCGGCGGGATCGTGCCGCCGCGATCGGGCAGCTCGGTGACCTTGAGGCCCCAGGCGACCCGCTTCGCGTAGCGGTCGACCAGCTCGGCCTCGGGCGAGCGCCCGATCTTCCCGCGCGCGATGATGTGCAGCAGCATCCGGTTTCCGATCGGGACCGCTCTCCCTCCCCGCCGGGAGGAGGGGAGGTTACGCCGCGCCCGCGTCTCCGAACGCCCACATGCGTTCGAGGTTGTAGAAGCTGCGCACTTCCGGGCGGAACAGGTGGACCACCACGTCGCCGGCGTCGATCAGCACCCAGTCGGCAGCGGGCAGGCCTTCCAGCCGCGCGTTGCCGTAACCGCCCTGCTTGATCCGTTCGGCCAGTTTCTGCGCCATCGCGGCGACCTGCCGCGTCGAACGGCCCGACGCGATCACCATGTAATCGGCGATCGAGCTTTTGCCTTCGAGCGGGATCGAGACGATTTCCTGCGCCTGATCGTCATCCAGCGATTGCAGGACGAGATCGTGCAGCGAGGCCGGCTTGGCCTTGGCACCCGAGCTGGCGGTGGAAGTGGCGGCCCCGGCCTGGGCCGGAATGGTCTGGACAGTTGTCATCGCGGTGAGATGGTCTCCGTGGCTGGATTGTCAATGAAAAGGAAGCGGGCACCGGTCAATCGTCCGGACGCCGAAACGGGCCGGACCGCCGGAATCCCGGCGACCGACCGCAAGGGAAGTGCGCCGCGGCTCAGGGCTTGCCTGCCCCGCCGAAGCGCGTGTTGCCGGTGGATAGGCCGGTTTGCGGAACGACCGGCCGATGCGTGAGGGCATCGAACGGTTCCGCATCGACGAAACGGCGAAACCATTCCGGATCGGCGGCACGAATGGCCGTGGCCGAACGGGGATCGGGATCGAAACGCAGGATCGTCAGCGCCGGGGCGCTCCGCTTTGCGCCGTCAATCAACTGTCCGGGCCGCCGGCGCCAGCGGCGCAACCAGGCCATGGCGGGGCTCGCCAAGGCACGCGCATCATAACCCGGACGCGCGATAACCGCAATCGGCGTCTCCCGCGCCATCCGCCGCCAGTCCTTCCAGCGGTGGAACTGCGCCAGATTGTCGGCCCCCATCAGCCAGACGAAGCGCTTTTTCGGGTAGCGTCGGCGCAGCGCCGCCAGCGTATCGACGGTATAGCGCGTGCCCAGCCGCGCCTCGATCGCGGTCACGCGGATCGGCGCGCGGCGCGCGGCCGCCCGCGCCGAACAATAGCGCGCCGGCAGCAGGGCCATGCCTTGCTCCGGCTTCAGCACGTTGCCCGGCGAAACCAGCCACCACACCTCGTCCAGCCCCAGCGCTTCGCGCGCGAACAGGCTGATGCGGCGGTGGCCGCCATGGGCGGGGTTGAAGCTGCCACCCAGAAGACCGATTCGGGGCAGACCGATTCGGGGCAGACCGATTCGGGGCAGGCCCACTCGGGATGCCCCCCGACGGGATGAGGAAACCGGCGCGGTCAGGATGGAGGCTCCGCCGATTCGCCTAGCGCGCCACGCGCCGGGGCGAAGCCGCCTTGGCGCGATACGCACCCTGCATGGCAAACATCCAGCCGGGGTATTCGCGCGGCAGGGCCGAGAGGGCATCGAGCCGGGAAAGCTCGTCCGCCGTCAGTTCCACATCGCAGGCGGCAATGTTGTCGGCCAGCTGGTCGGCACGCTTCGCGCCGACGATTACCGTCGTCACCACCGGCTGATAAAGCAGCCAGGCCAGCGCCACCTGCGCGACCGTGGCCGGCTTGCCCGCCACGGCTTTTCCGGCGGCGATCTCCTGCATCGCCTCGATCAGGTCGTAGGCGCGATCGAGTTCCACGGGCGGGAAATCGAACACCGCGCGGCGGCCTTCGCCCTGGTTGGGGCCGCTGTTGCCGCCGTCGGTGGCGCGGGTGTACTTGCCCGAAAGCAGCCCGCCGGCGAGCGGGCTCCACACCATCAGGCCCAGCCCCTCGCTTTGCAGCAGCGGCACGATCTCGCGCTCCAGATCGCGGCCGGCGACGGTGTAGTAAGCCTGCAGCGAGGCGAATTTCGCGAGGCCGAGCCGTTCCGAAATGCCCAGCGCCTTCATGATCTGCCAGCCCGCCCAGTTGCTGACGCCGATATAGCGCGCGCGGCCGCTGCGCACGATGTCTTCCAGCGCGCGCAGGGTTTCCTCGATCGGGGTCAGCGCGTCCCAGCCGTGGATCTGGTAAAGATCGATGTGGTCCATGCCCAGCCGCGCCAGGCTGGCGTCGATCTCGTGCAGCAGGTGGAACCGCGAGGCGCCGGCCTCGTTCGGCCCCGGCCCCATCGTGCCCATGGCCTTGGTGGCGACGACCACGTCGGGCCGCTTCACCCCCAGATCGCGCAGCGCCTGACCCAGTATCTCCTCGGACCGGCCTTCCGAATAGACATTGGCCGTATCAATGAAGTTGATCCCGGCGTCGATCGCCTGCCGCACCAGCGCGGTCGACGCCGCCAGATCCAGCCCCGCAATCGGGCCGAACCGGCCCTGCGATTCGCCGAACGTCATCGTGCCCAGGCACAGCTCGGAAACGATCAGGCCGGTATCGCCGAAACGGTTGGTACGCATGGAAGAATCCTCTGCCTTCGGTTTGCGGCCAGCCTAGCGACCCGCCGCGCCCTTGTCGAAGGGGGATGCGAGGATCAGGGCCGGGTCTGGCCCGAACCGCGCACCAGCCACTTGTAGGTGGTGAGCCCCTCGAGCGCGACCGGCCCGCGCGCGTGCAGCCGCCCGGTGGCAATGCCGATTTCCGCGCCCAGCCCGAATTCACCGCCATCGGCGAACTGGCTGGAGGCGTTGTGCATCACGATCGCGCTGTCCACTTCGGACAGGAAGCGGTCGGCGGCGGCCAGGTCCTCGGTCACGATCGCGTCGGTATGGCCCGAGGAATGGCGCGCAATATGGCCCAGCGCATCATCCAGTCCGTCCACCACCGCGACCGCCAGGATCGCGTCGAGGTATTCGGTATCCCAGTCGTTCGCCCCGGCGGGGCCGATGCGCGGATCGATGGCGCGGGCGCGGGCATCGCCGCGCAATTCGCACCCGGCGTCGAGCAGGGGCGCGATCAGCCCGTGCGGATCGGGATAGGTCGCGTCGATCAGCAGCGTTTCCATCGCCCCGCACACGCCGGTACGGCGCAGCTTGGCGTTGAACACGATCGCCGCGGCGCGGGCCGGGTCGGCGGCGTGATCGACGTAGGTGTGGTTGATCCCGTCGAGATGCGCCAGCACCGGCACGCGCGCATCGGACTGGACGCGCGCGACCAGGCTCTTGCCCCCGCGCGGCACGATCATGTCGATCAGGCCCGCCGCCGTCAGCATCGCGCCCACGGCCGCGCGGTCCTGCGTGGGCAGGAGCTGCACCGCATCGGCGGGCACCCCGCCCTCGGCCAGCCCGGCGACCAGCGCCTTGTGGATCGCGCGGTTGGAATGGACCGCCTCGCTGCCGCCGCGCAGCAGCACGGCATTGCCCGAGCGCACGCAGAGCGCGGCCGCATCCGCCGTCACGTTGGGGCGGCTTTCGTAGATGATGCCGATCAGGCCGATCGGCACGCGCACGCGCTGCAGCACCATGCCGTTGGGCCGCGTGGCGCTGTCGATCACCGCGCCCACCGGATCGGGCAGGCTGGCGACCTGCTCCACGGCATCGGCCATCGCGGCCAGCCGGCCGGAATCGAGCCGCAGCCGGTCGAGCAGCGCGCCGGACAGGCCATTGGTTTCGGCGCTGGCGACATCGCGCGCATTCGCGGCGAGGATTTCCGGTTCGGCGCGGCGCAGCGCCGCCGCCGCCAGCCGCAGCGCCCGTTCCTTCGCCGGCGCCGGCATCCGCGCCAGAACGCGCTGCGCCACGCGGCCGGCGCGGGCGAGGCCTTCGACGAGATCGATCACGGAATCGGCGGAAATCTGGGGCTGGCTGGACATGGGGGCGCCCTACCACGCGCCCGGGCCGCTGTCAGCCCGCATCGCATGGCGGCGCTTCCGCGGATTGCCCGGCGAGTCGCGGCGGCAAAACACGGCGAATCGAAATGATTCGTTGCCGGAATCACATGGTTCCAACGCTTCACCGGAGGACTCGCACGATTCAACCCGCCGAAGGGGGATCGGATTCGACCTGCGGCGGGCGCACCGGTAATCGGCCGCGTCCTTCCGGCGCATCCGCAGGGGCAGCAAAGATAAAAGCCAGAAATGCCGCACCGGGGGTCGTCACACGTGTCAGCTACAGCCAGAGACGGGCTAGTCGCCCGGCTGAAGCGCTGGTTTCCCGAACGCGAGTTTTTCATGCGTTCGCAGGGCCAGGTCCGCTTCATCCGGATAACCAGCCGGCTCCAGATGATCGTGGCCGCCGGCATCGCCGCCGCGCTGGGCCTGTGGCTGGCGATGATGGTGACGATGCTGGTTTCGCGCTATCTCGACGCGCGCGACCGTGAACGGCTGCTCCAGCGCGAAGCCGCCGTCGCCTCGGCCGAAACGCGCGTCTCGAAGTACCGCAACGGCTTGGGCGAAGTGGCCGATGACCTGCAAAAGCGGCAGGACTTCATCGAAAAGATGGTCGAAAGCCACGTCGGCGCGCTGCCCAACGATCTGCCCAAGGGCACGGTCAGCGACAGCAGCGCCGAAGCCGGCAAGACCGTGAAGAAGATCTCGATGGAGCTGCCCGAGGCCGCCGGGCTCGCCCGGATCGAGGCGCGCCAGCTGGCTTTCATCGAAAAGCTCACCCGCTTTGCCGATGCGCGCGCCGCGCGCGCCGAAACCGCGATCCGCCGCGTCGGACTCAACCCCTCGATGATCATCGCGTCGAACCGCGGCGCGCAGGGCGGCCCGCTGATCCGGCTGGTGACCGGCCCCGGCAACGATGTCGATCCGCGCTTCGCGCGGCTGGGCGCCAGCCTCGAACGCATGAGCGGTCTGGAAGACGGCCTTGCCCGCATTCCCAACACGCTGCCCGCCAGCCTCGAATACATCTCGAGCGGCTTCGGCTATCGCAGCGATCCCTTTACCGGCGGCGCGGCGTTCCACGCCGGTCTCGATTTCCGTGGGCCGATCGGCGCGCCGATCTATGCCGCCGCCGCCGGCACCGTCAGCTTCGCCGGCATCCGCCAGGGTTATGGCAACTGCGTGGAAGTCAGCCACGGCAACGGGCTGATGACCCGCTACGCCCACATGTCGCGCATCGGCGCGCGCGTCGGGGAAAAGGTTGCGGCCGGCGCGGTCATCGGGCAGATCGGCAGCACCGGCCGTTCCACCGGCCCCCACCTGCATTTCGAAGTGCGGATCAACGACCAGCCGGTCAATCCGCGCCCGTTTCTGGAGGCAAGACAGAATGTTTTCCAGGAAGGCCGCGCCGACCGGCCGGCCGGCAACCGGAGCTAACACCATGGCCAGCCGCAACAGCGCGGGCGCGACGTTCTCGATCCTGGGCGCGGACCTCGTCGTCACGGGCGACGTGGTTGCCACGGCGGACCTGCATATCGACGGGCGGGTCAAGGGCGACATCGCCTGCGCCGCGCTGGTGCAGGGCGAGGCGAGCGTGATCGAGGGCGCGGTCAAGGCGCAGAGCGCGCGCCTTTCCGGCACGGTCCACGGCGCGATAGAGGCCGGCGAACTGGTGATCCTGCGCACCGCGCGCATCCACGGCGACGTGAGCTATGACGCGCTGACGATCGAACAGGGCGCGCAGGTCGATGGCCGCTTCGCGCCCCGCGCCGCCCCGGCGGGTGAATCGACGCTTACGCTGGTCAGCTGATCCCGGTTCCGTCCCCGATCATCCCTGCGTCCGGGAAGACGCGGGATGATCGAAGATCCGCATATCAGGCAGCGGTGACGTTGACGCCCATGCTGGTCAGGTAGCGCTTGATGTTGCGCGCGGCCTGGCGCAGCCGCTGTTCGTTCTCGACCATGGCGATACGGACAAAGCCTTCACCATCCTCGCCATAGCCGACGCCGGGGGCGACGGCGACTTCGGCATGGGTCAGCAACTGCTTCGAGAATTCGAGGCTGCCGAGATGCTTGAGCGCGGGCGGCAGCGGCGCCCATGCGAACATCGAGGCGCGGGGGCTGGGGATTTCCCATCCGGCGCGGCCGAACGCCTCGACCATCACGTCGCGCCGCTTCTGGTAGAGCTGGCGGTTCTTCTCGACGATATCCTGCGGCCCGTTGAGCGCGGCGCAGGCAGCGGCCTGGATCGGCGTGAACGCGCCGTAATCGAGGTAGGACTTCACCCGCTTCAGCGCGGCGATCAGGCGCGCGTTGCCCACCGCGAAGCCGACACGCCAGCCCGCCATCGAGAACGTCTTGGACATCGAGGTGAATTCCACCGCCACGTCCTTGGCGCCGGGCACTTCGAGGATCGAGCGCGTCGGATTGCCGTCGTAATAGAGTTCCGAATAGGCAAGGTCGGACAGGATCCAGACCTTGTTCTCCTTCGCCCAGGCGACGAGCCGTTCGTAGAACGCGAGGTCAACCGTCTCCGCCGTCGGGTTCGACGGATAGTTCACGATCAGGATCGAAGGGCGCGGCACCGAATACTTCATCGCGCGGTCGAGCGAATCCCAATAGCGTTCGTCGGGCGTCGTCGGGACCGAACGGATCGTGGCCCCGGCGATGATGAAGCCGAAGGTGTGGATCGGATAGCTGGGGTTGGGCGCGAGCACGACATCGCCCGGCGCGGTGATCGCGGTGGCGAGGCTGGCGAGCCCTTCCTTGGACCCCATCGTCATGACCACTTCCGTTTCGGGGTCGAGATCGACGTTGAAGCGGCGGCCGTAATAGTTCGCCTGCGCCTTGCGCACGCCGGGGATGCCCGAAGAGGCCGAATAGCCGTGCGCGTCGGGCTTCTGCGCAACTTCGCACAGCTTGTCGATCACGTGGCTCGGCGGCGGCAGATCGGGGTTGCCCATGCCCAGGTCGATGATGTCCCTACCGGCGGCGCGTGCTGCGGCCCGCATGCCGTTAACTTCGGCGATGACGTAGGGCGGCAGGCGCTTCATGCGGTAGAATTCTTCGTCCACGGCAGGGATACTCTTGATGGCGCGGCGGGATTGCCGCTTCCCGGCCCTTACGCCAATCCGGCGCGGGTGGAAACCCAAGTGCCGCCATTGCCGCAGGGTATGGCGGCGCAGGGCCGGGGGCCGGGGCGGCAAGGCTGCTCCGGATTGATCCGGAGCGGACGATCGCGGAAGGCGCGGGTGGAGCGACAGTCTTCACGGTGGCGGCGGGCAGTGTATAGATCGGTACAGGCGGCAGGGGCGAACCGGCCGGCGTGCCTGGCCGGCCTGGCGAGAAAGCGGGAAGGAATGCGAATGCAGCAGGACAAGACCACCGATGCCGCCGTGATCGAGGATCTGTTCCGCCAGCAGGGAGAGGCGGTGCAGGCGCTGTTCGCGCCGTTCCTGCCCACCGCCGATGCCCGCGTTCCCGATCCGATGGACCTTCAGCACTGGGCGATGTCTGCCGCCAAGCTCCAGAAGATGTGGCTGGATTTCGGCGCCGAACAGGTGGGGCAAGGCGAATCGATCCTGGCACGCGCCGGCGGCGCGGAAGGCTGGCAGGCGAAGTGGAACAAATGGCTGTCCGAAATCGCCGGCACCCTGCCGCTGGCCAGTCCCGATACCCGGGCGAAGCTGTGGGAAGACAGCGTCACGCTGTGGAGCGCGATCCTTGAGCAGTACGGCAACGGGCTTCAGGCGCGCAAGGGCGAAGCGCCGGACCTGCCCCGCAAGGATCGCCGCTTTGCCGATCCGCGCTGGCGCGAACAGCCGGTCTTCGCGCTGATCCACCAGACCTATCTGCTGCTGGCCGAGCGGATCAACGCGCTGGCAAACGATCTTTCCGGGGTGTCCCCCGAACGGCACGAGCAGATCCGGTTCCTGACCCGTGTGGTCACCGACGCGCTTTCGCCGGCCAACTTTCCGCTGACCAACCCCATGGTGATCGAGCGGACGCTGGAAACGCACGGCGAGAATCTGGTCAAGGGCGTGGAGCACCTGCTGACCGACCTGCGCAAGGGCCAGTTGACCCATACCGATCCCGACGCGTTCGAGCTGGGGCGCAACCTGGCGACGACGCCGGGCAAGGTCGTGCACGAAACCCCGCTGTTCCAGCTGATCCAGTACACACCGACCACCGAGACCGTGCTGACGGTGCCGCTGGTGATCTTTCCGCCGTGGATCAACCGGTTCTACATCCTCGATCTCAACCCGCAGAAAAGCTTCATCCGGTGGGCGGTCGAACAGGGTTTGTCGGTGTTCATCGTCTCGTGGAAATCGGCCGACGCCACGATGGCCGAGGTGCTGTGGGGCGATTACATCCGCGCGCAGGTCGAAGCGATCGACGTGGTGCGCGCGCGGCTGAAGGTGCCGGCGGTCCACGCCATCGGCTATTGCGTGGCGGGTACGACGCTTGCGGCGACGCTGGCGTTCCTGGCCCGGCGCGGCGAGGCGGACAAGGTGGCGTCGGCCACGTTCTTCACCGCCCAGGTCGATTTCGAGAAGGCGGGGGACCTCAAGAACTTCATCGACGACCAGCAGATCCAGCTGCTCGAAAGCCTGGCGACCGACGGCTTCCTCGACGGGCGCTACATGGCAGCGACGTTCAACATGCTGCGCGGGCGGGACCTGATCTGGAGCTACGTCGTCAACAACTACCTGCTGGGCGAGGAATACCCGGCGTTCGACCTGCTCCACTGGAACGGCGACACCACCAACCTGCCATTCAAGTGGCAGAAGGCCTATCTGACCGAGCTCTATCGCGACAACCGGCTGGTCGTGCCGGATTCGCTCGTGATCGACGGCACCCCGATCGACCTGCACCGCATCGCCACGCCGCTCTATATCCAGGCGGGGCGCGAGGACCATATCGCGCCCGCGGAAAGCGTGTGGAAGCTGACCCGGCACGTTTCCGGCCCGTGGAAGTTCGTTCTCGCCGGATCGGGGCACATCGCCGGCGTGGTCAATCCGCCATCCTCGGGCAAGTACCAGTACTGGCTCAACGACGACGCCCCGGCGACGCTCGATGAGTTCATCGCCGGTGCGCGCGAAACCAGGGGAAGCTGGTGGCCCGACTGGATTTCCTGGATCGTCGCCCATGACGCTACGCGCGTTCCCGCCAAGGGCCGGCGGGTACCCGGCGGGCGTGGCGACAAGGTGTTCGGCGACGCGCCTGGAAGCTATGTGAAGACCCGCTGACCGGGCGGAAAGCCCTCGCGATTGCTGCCGTTCCGGATATTGTGCACTGCACAAAAATCCTTGACTTCGCGCATGCGATGCTTATTTGTGCATTGCAGCAAAGCAGTCGGCGCCACAGGCCCCGGCTTTTTTGCGCATAGCAGGAGTCGCCTCGGTCATGACCGACGAAGTGAAGGACAGCACCGTTACCACCTCTGCCGAAACGGTTTCCGTTCCGGTGGAAGCCCCCGTCGTCGCAGACGACAAGGCAACGGCCGCTCCCGAAGCGCCGGTGGCAGAGACGACCGTGGTGACCGAACCCGTTCCCACCAAGAGGAAGGCCGGTCGCCCACGCAAGGATGCGGCAAAGGCAGCGCTTGTCGCGGCACCGAAGGCGGAAAAGCCCGCCCCGGCAGCCCCGGCACCGGTCCAGAAGGCCAAACCGGCCCCGAAGGCCACCAAAGCGCCAGAGGCTTCGGTTTCGCCGAAGCCGGTAGCGGCTGCCAAGCCTGTAAAAGCCAAGCCGGTGAAGTCCCCGGCGATCAAGACGCCCGTCGCAAAGGCACCGGTCGTCAAGGCAACCAGGCCTGTCACTGTCAAGACCGCCACCGCCAAGCCCGCCGCCATCAAACCGGTTGCGGCAAAGTCCGCGCCGGTACGGACCAGCGTGAAACCCGCCGCCGCCGCCGCGCCGGCTCCCAGGAAGGAACTTTTCATCATGGCTACCACCACCGAATTCACCGACAAGCTGCAGACCACGTTCAAGGACGCCGCCGAGAAGGCCAAGGCCGCTTTCGAAAAGAGCCAGGGCGCGTTCGGCGAAGCCGGCGAGTTCGCCAAGGGCAACGTCGAGGCGCTGGTCGAATCGGGCAAGATCCTCGCTTCGGGCCTGCAGGAGCTCGGCAAGGGCTACGTGAGCGAAGGCAAGGCCTCGTTCGAAACGATGTCGGCCGACATCAAGGAACTGGCTTCGGCCAAGTCGCCCACCGAGTTCTTCGAAAAGCAGAGCGCGCTGCTGCGCAAGCAGTTCGACGCGGTCGTCGCCACCAGCTCGAAGAACAGCGAAGCGTTCCTCAAGCTCGCCAACGAAGCGTTCCAGCCGATCTCGACCCGCGTTTCGCTCGCGGTCGACAAGCTGAAGAAGGCTGCCTGATTTCGGGTTCGCGGCGTGCGCTTGCGCACGCCGCGCCGAATTCTCCCGTGACGGACCGGACCGAGCGATCGGCCGGTCCGTTCGCGTTTTCAGCCGGTCGCACCATTTACCCCCCGGCAACTTCTTTCGCGCATGAGCGGGGGGTGCCCCCCTTGTCGCCGGGGCATCGCGATGCGATATTCGGACTGCAATGGCCTTTGACCCCGCCTCGATTTCCGGAAGCCGGCCCGGCCCGGCCTCAATCCGCTGTGCCGGCGCGCCCCGCCTTGCCGCCCCGTCCCGCATCCTGATCGTGCGCGACGGACCGGGTGACGAAGGAAACGGCGATCACGGCACCGATGGCGACGATCTGGTGGGCATCGCCACCAAGACGCGCGCACGGCCCAAGAAGCCCAGCATGTTCAAGGTGCTGATGCTCAACGACGACTACACGCCGATGGAATTCGTGGTGATGGTGCTCAAGCGCTTCTTCCACATGGATCTGGAACAGGCGACCCGGGTCATGCTGCACGTTCACCAGAAAGGCGTGGGCGTGTGCGGCGTCTACCCCTACGAAATCGCCGAGACCAAGGTGAACCAGGTGATGGATTTCGCCCGGCAGAACCAGCACCCGCTGCAATGCACGCTGGAAAAGGCCTGACCCGCGACCGGTAACCCGTTCAGTGCCGCTTGAGCATCGCGTGCGCCAGCGCGCGAAGCAGGGCGGCCAGCCAGGCCATTGCCTGCGAGCGCGCCGCGCGGGAAGCGGCGGCGGCCCCGCCCGGCAGGGTCACTTGCGCGCTATGCAGGCCATCGGCCCGACGCCCGCCGGAATAGACCGCGTCCGACGGCATGATCGCCATCGCCGCGCTTTCATAGCCAGCAGGCTGACCCACAGCATCACCGGATGCGCGCTGGCCAGCCCCGGAGCCGCCTTGCCTGGCGCCGCCTTTCCCGGGGCGAGGCCCCCTCCCGGAGCAAAGCCGACATCGGCAAGCAGGCGCAGCACCTGTTCGAACCCGATATGCTGTTCATCGGGGTGCAGTTGTTCGCACTGCCGGGCCAGAAGGTGCAGATCGTCCGGCTGCGCGCAGTTGCGCGCCAGTTGCCGCTTCCACCATGCGGCGCCGGTTGCCTCCTGGCTCACAACGCTTCCATCTCCCGCGATCAGCCCGTGACCCGACTGCCGGGCCGCCATGTCAGCCGTATTCGGTTCCAGCCGGCGTTTTTATTCCGCCGCCGCTTCGCCCTGACAACCGTCTTGTTACCTTTTTCCCAAAGCGTAACACCGCGATTGCCACTTTCGCGCGCACGCTTTCCCCGCTAGTCGGGGCGATGCGGGAAGCTGGACCCGCCGGATTTTGCACGACGAAGATCGCCCCAGACGTGAAATTTCTCACCGCCACAGACCGTTACATTGCCCGGCTCGTGATCGTGCCGATGCTGTCGGTGTTCGCGATCGCGGCGTCGCTGCTTGTGCTCGACAAGATGCTGAAGCTGTTCGATTTCGTGGCAACGGAAGGCGGACCGGTCAGCGTCGTGTTCAAGATGCTGGCCAACCTCCTGCCCGAATACGCCAGCCTGGCGATTCCGCTGGGCCTGATGCTGGGCATCCTGTTCGCCTTCCGCAAGCTGGCGACCAGTTCCGAACTCGATGTGATGCGGGCGGTGGGGCTTTCGTACACGCGGCTGCTGCGCGTGCCCTATATCTTCGCGATCGTGCTGGCGGGGGTGAACCTGCTGATCGTCGGCTATCTCCAGCCGCTTTCGCGCTATTACTACGAACAGCTCCAGTTCGAGCTGCGCTCCGGCGCGCTGGGTGCCTCGATCAAGGTCGGGGAATTCAACTCGCTGCAGGACAAGACCGCGCTGCGCGTGGACGCGAGCCGTGACGAGGGCCGCGACCTGCGCGGCATCTTCGCCCGGATCGTGACCGAGAAGGGGCAGACGCTGGTGGTTTCGGCGCGCGAGGGCCGCTTCTTCGCCAACCGCGAGAACCCGGACACGGTGATCCTGCGCCTGACCGACGGCCAGATCGTGCAGGAAGGCCAGGGCATCAATTCGCCGCGCGTGCTCTCGTTCGCCAGCCACGACCTGCCGATCGACCTGCCCAAGATCGAACAGTTCCGCCAGCGCGGCAACGAGGACCGGGAATACTTCCTGCCCGAACTGCTCAAGATCGGCTGGAACGACAAGTATTCCGAGCAGATGCGCAACGAAAGCCGGGCCAGCCTGAACTACCGCCTGGTGGAAGTGGTGATGATGGTCCTGCTGCCGCTGCTGGCGGTGGCGCTGGCGGTGCCGCCCAAGCGATCGACCTCCTCGCTCGGCGTGTTCCTGTCGATCGTCATGGTCGTGGCCTATCACAAGGTGAACCAGTACGGGCAGGATGTCGCCAGCCTGGGCCGCATCGATCCGACTCTGGCGCTGTGGGGGCCGTTCCTGCTGTTCGCCGCGCTGATCGTGTGGATGTACTGGCGGCTGGCCTATGTGCCGGGCGGCCAGCCGATCGGCGCGCTGGAGCGCGGCTTCGCCAAGCTGGCCGGCGCGGTGGGCAAGCTGTTCGCGCAGCGCCACGAACGCGCCGTGCCGGCGGCAAGCGACGCGGAGACGACCGGTGCAGTTTGAATTCTTTCCGTCGCGGACGATGACGTTCTACATCGCCAAGATGTTCGCGGTGCGGATCGTGGCGGTGCTGCTGATGCTGGTCCTGGTCCTGCAAATGCTGGACCTGCTCAGCGAAAGCGGATCGATCCTGGCCGCGCCCGGCAACGGGCAGGCCCAGTTGCTGACCTACGTCAGCCTGCGCTTCCCGCAACTGGTCAGCCGCTTCCTGCCCTATTCGGTGCTGCTCGCCACGATCATCACGCTGATGACGCTGAACCAGAACAGCGAGGTCATCGCGATGAAGGCGTCCGGCCTTTCCGCCCATCAGGTGCTGGCGCCGCTGTTCCTGGTGGCGGCCGTGACCTCGCTGGTGACCTTCGCGTTCAACGAACGGGTCGTGGCGCGCTCCACCGCCACGCTGAAGGCGTGGGAAGCGGCGGACTACGGCCCGATCCCGGTCGATAGCGGGGTCAAGACGAACGTGTGGCTGCAGGACGGGCAGAACATCCTGTTCGCGCGCTCGGTGACCGGGGAAGGCGCCGCGATCCGCATGAGCGACGTGAGCTGGTACCGCCGCGATCCGACCGGCATGGTGACCGAGATCGTGACCGCGCCTTCGGCCAGCTACGCCAAACCGGGATGGCGGTTCGACCGGCCGACGGCCTTCGACGTGCAGAGCGCGCGGCAGACCGACCTGCCAGGCCCCCAGGTCTATGCCCAGGGCGTCGAGCCGGTGCAGGTGGTGATCAAGAACGTCGATGCCGATGGCGAATCGGTCACGCACCTGTCGCGTTCGATCGAGGCGATCCGCGCCGCCGGATTCCGCACGGGCGAGATCGACGGCAAGTGGTGGCACAAGTTCAGCGGGCCGCTTTCAGCCCTGCTGATGCCGTTGCTGGGCGCCACGGCGGCGTTCGGCCTGGCCCGTTCGGGCCACCTGTTCATCCGCGCGATCGGCGGCATGGCGCTGGGCTTCGCCTATTTCGTGGTGGACAATGCCGCGCTCGCCATGGGCAACTTCGGCGGATACCCGCCGCTGCTGGCAGCCTGGGCGCCGTTCTTCCTGTTCCTGCTGATCGGCGAAACGGTGCTGGTGCGCACCGAAGAGTAGCGCCGGGGAATGGGGCGCGAACGGTTCGCGCCCTTCCCGACGTATCAGCGTGCGCCCATCGTGCTGCGCGCCAGCCGGCCGACCAGCGGCAGCAGCCCCGGATAGTTGGCTTGCTCGTAGGTCGATTCGCCACCCAGCTGCGCGCGCAGCCGCCGGTGCGCTTCGCCCAGGGAATGATAGGGCATGCTCGGCAGCAGGTGGTGCAGCGCGTGGTAGCGCAGGCCCACCGGCGCCCACAGCGGCGCGAGCAGCGCCGGCGGCGGCACGTTGACCGAATCGAGATACTGCCCCGTCACGGTCATGGCATCGCCCTCGTTCTCCCACAGATGGGCAACGAGCGTGCGGATCTGGTTGAGCACCGCCGTGGCGGAAATCACCGCCAGGCCGATCGCCAGCGGCCGCCAGCCGTGCGTGGCCGACCAGCCGAGCAGGAAGATGGCCCAGGCGGACGCGCCCAGTTCCTGCCAGAACACCATCCGCGCGAAATCGCCTTCGGGCGCGCGGCGGCGGAACGCGGGGTTGATCGCCAGTGCCGAGGCGCGTTCCCACACCAGCGTGCGCAGCGGCGGGATCACCACGCCCAGCGGCACGAGAACGCCCGAACGGATCAGCAGCGCCAGCGGCAGCAGGATCGCCGAAATCAGGAACACCGGCAAAGACCACGGCTTCATCAGCGCCAGCGGCAGGTATTCCGGATCTTCCCCCGTGCCATAGCGCGTGCGCGCGTGATGCAGGGTGTGGACGCCTTCGTACATGAAGGACGGCGTCAGCATCGGGATGCCGACCAGCAGATTCCACACCAGCCGGAAGCCGGGCAGCGCGTTCTTGTGGATGTGCGTCAGCTCGTGGATGAACAGCAGCGCGCGGTAGAGCGCCAGCGCGGCGAGCACGCCGCAGGCCAGCGCGGCCCAGGGGTTGGCCAGCAGGATCGCGCCCGCCAGCGCGGCATAGCCCAGCGCGGCCGAAGCCAGCATATCGGGCCAGTAGATTCCGGGCCGCGCCGTCGCGATATCACGCGTGAGGTCCACGGCGGCGCGCAGCATGTCCTTGTCGTCGGGCATGCCGGCCAGGCTCCGGCCGCTGGCGACGCCGGACGGCGTGGTTGCCGGGGTTTCGAGAATGTCGGAAGCAATCATGTCTTTATTCCACAGTGACCCTGGCCGGCCTGGGAACCGGTTCCTGATTCGATGCCGGGCTCTCACGCTCCGTCCGGCTTGACAAGTCGCCGGGACCAACCGCAGGTCGCCGGTGAAGACCCTCTAATCCCAAACAAAGGCAAGATCGTGGCTCACGGCGAAGTAGTCATCACTCCCGTTTCCGGCAAGGCGGAGCGCGAGGCTTTCGTGGACCTTGCCTATCGCATCAACGCGGACGACCCGAACTGGGTGCCACCGCTGCGGATGGAAGCGCTGGAACTGGTCGATCCGGCGAAGAATCCGTTCTTCGGCCATGCCGATGTCCAGTTCTTCCTGGCGCGGCGCGAGGACCGCGTGGTCGGCCGCATCTCGGCGCACCTCGATCACCTTGCGCTGGCGATGGACCCGCAGCAGGGCATGGGGCCGGGCGTGGGCAACTGGGGGCTGCTCGAGGCGGAGGACGGCGACGTCGCCCGCGCGCTGATCGCCACCGCGGAAGACTGGCTGCGCGGCAAGGGCATGACGCGCGTGCTGGCGCCGCTGTCGATGTCGGTGTGGGAGGAGCCGGGCCAGCTCACGCGCGGGCACGATCATCCGCCCACGGTGATGATGGGGCACCAGCCCAAGCGCTACCAGACCTATATCGAGGCGCAGGGCTACACCCCCGCCAAGACGCTCAAGACCTATGAGCTGGACATCTCGAAGCCGTTTCCGCCGCTGATCCAGCGGATCGTACAATCGGGCGAGAAGAACCCGAAGATTCGCATCCGCAACGTCGACAAGAGCAAGTTCGACACCGAGGCGGCGCTCATTCTCGACATCCTCAACGATGCCTGGTCCGACAACTGGGGGTTCGTGCCCTTCACCGATCGCGAGATTGCCTACGCCGGCAAGAAGTTCAAGCCGATCGTGCGCGAGGACCTTATCATGGTGGCCGAGTACGAGGGCGAGCCGGTGGCGTTCATGATGACGCTGCCCGATCTCAACGAAGTGCTCCGGCCGATGCAGGGCAAGCTGTTCCCGTTCAACTGGATCAAGCTGCTGCTGTGGCTGCGCAAACCGAAGGTGCGCACGATGCGCGTGCCACTGATGGGCGTACGCAAGCGGCTGCAGGCCTCGCGCCTCGCCAGCCAGCTCGCCTTCATGATGATCGAGTACATCCGGCGCAATTCGGTGGCCCACTATGGCGCGAGCCGCGGCGAGATCGGCTGGATCCTGGACGACAACCAGGGAATGATCGCCATTGCCGATGCGATCGACAGCCATGTGAACAAGGAATACGAGATCTACCAGAAGGCGCTGTAGGCGCCGCCCGCCTCCCGTTATCCGGCCGGATGCTTTCCGACCCCGTTTTTTTGCGGTCCGGGACCGGCTCTGACAATGGTCATCAAGGAAAAAGGCTCTCGCCGGGAGTACCGGCGAGAGCCTTCAGGGATCGTGTCACGGCCGCTTGGACGGGAGGGGGGTCTCGGCAGTGACAAATGCTAAATGCGCGACCGGGCGGCCGGTTCCCGGCCATGGAAAAATATTTCCGACTGTTTTGATCCATAATAGTCCGCGCCGGGAAACCATGTTCGATGCCGGCGGGAACCAGATGCGAGGCACGCGCGTTTAGGGGCGATATCCGATCGATCGGGAAAGGATTTGCATGTCATTGGGTGCCAAGGTCGCCACCAATCTTCCCTATTTGCGCCGGTACGCGCGCGCGCTGACGGGCAGCCAGTCCACCGGCGACGCCTTCGTGCGCGCCACGCTGGAAGCGGCGCTGGCCGATGGCGAACTGCGCGCGCTGATCGGCGAAGGCCGGCCGCAACTTTACCATGCGTTTCACCGCGTGTGGTCAAGCGGCTTCGTGGACATCGGCGAACGTGCGGGCGGCGGTGTGGCGGGGTTGCATGAAGCGGCCGTGCAGGAACGCCTTGCCGCGATCACGCCTTTGAACCGCCAGGCGCTGCTCCTGACCACGCTGGAGGATTTCTCCACGCCGGAAGCCGCCATGATCATGGGTGTCGACGAAGCCGCGATCGAGGACTTCGTGCGCGAAGCGGTGGCAGAGATCGATCTGGAATCGGCGACGTCGGTCCTGATCATCGAGGATGAGCCGCTGATCTCCATGCAGCTCGAGGATCTGGTGCGGTCGCTGGGGCACGACGTCTGCGGCATGGCGGCCACGCGCACGCAGGCGCGCGCGATCGTTGCGGACCACACGCCGGGCCTGGTCCTGGCCGATATCCAGCTGGCCGACGGCAGTTCGGGGCTGGACGCGGTGGACGACATCCTCGCCATCGCCGACGTGCCGGTGATCTTCATTACCGCCTATCCGGAACGCCTGCTGACCGGGGACCGGCCCGAGCCGACCTACCTGGTGACCAAGCCGTTCCAGGAAGCGACGGTCCGTGCGGCGATCAGCCAGGCGCTGTTCTTCGGATCAAGCCAACCGCTGGCCTGAGGCCGCGCGAGAGCGATGGAGGCCCGTTTCCGCAAGGAGGCGGGCCTGCCTTGTAGCTGTGTCTGCAATGGGTCCTGGTCCTAGGCCTTGCTCTCGCGGATCGCGAAATCGCCGCGACGGCGCACCGGCACGGTCAGCGTGCAGGACACCCCCTCCGGATCGAAGCGCAGATCGACCGGATTGCGCAGTTCGTGCGCGACGATCTTCTCGATCAGATCGGTGCCGAAGCCGCGTTCGCGGCGCCCGGACATCGAAACCGCCGGGCCGCCGCGCTCCTGCCATTCGATCCGGGCCAGATTGTCCGCGGCCATCGCCCAGCGCACCGACACCTGTCCATCCTCCACACTTAGCGCGCCATACTTGGCGGCATTGGTCGCCAGTTCGTGAACGGCAAGGCCGAGCGAAAGCGCATCGTTCGGGGCAAGATCCACGTCCGGCCCGTCCAGAATGAGGTGGCGTTCCACATCCTGCGCGTAAGGCGCCATTTCGGCCTTCACGATCGCGCGGATCGGCGTTGCGCCCCATTCGGACTGGGTGAGCAGGTCGTGCGTGGCGGACAGCGCGCGAATGCGTCCCTCAAGGCTGTCCGCGAAGCTGTCGAGGCTGGTCGCGCGCCGGCGTGTCAGCGCGATGATCGACAGCACGTTGGCCAGCGTGTTCTTGACCCGGTGGTTCAGTTCGCGCGTCAGCGAGTTGCGGATCGAGGCCTGCTGCTCGAACCAGGCGAGCGCCTCGCGGTCTTCGGAAGCCTGATGCGTCAGCACGCGCGCGAGGACAAGCAGCAGGGTGGCCACCAGCAATCCGAACAGCAAGGTCATTACCGACATGCCGCTGAGCATGGCCGAAGCCGGCGCTTCCACTTCCAGCACCCAGCGCCGGCCGGCGAGATCGATCGCGCGGCTGGCGACAAGGCCCGAACGGCTGGCCAGCGGCACTTCCGCGAGCAGGTTGGCCGGGGCGACAACCTGATCGTAGAGGCGAATGCCCGCCGGTTGCATGCTGACCGTGTCGATCGAGGCTTCCAGGAACTGGCGGGCGTTGAACGGACTATAGACGAACCCGCGCAAGTTCTGTTCGGCCCGCGTTCCGCCCAGGCCATAGACCGGCATGTAGATGAGAAATCCGGGAGAACCGCCGCCGGGACCTTCCTGTTGCAGCACGACCTTGCCCGTCGCGGTGGGGCGCCCCAGGCGTTCCGCGGTCTGCATCGCGCTGCGACGGACGGGCTCGGAATGCATGTCGAAGCCGATCGCACGGCGGTTCCGCTCGCTGTCCGGCTGGAGATACATGATCGGCACCACGAAGCGTGCGCTTGCCGCCGGACGGGGGCGGATGGCAAAGGCGGGATCACCGTTGCGGCGGATGACATCCTCCACCGTGGAGATATCCTGCCGGTTCACTTTCATGGCCCAGCCGATGCCGTCGGAACCGGCATACGTGCCGTTGAGATGCAACTGACCAATGAACGTCTGGAACAGCGGCGCTTCAACCACGCGCTGCGTCGCGAACAGCGCGGCGCCCGACCGCAGATAGGCGGAACTGGCGTTGGCGCGCCGTTCGAGGCCGGACGCCACGGACTGCGCGATCTGGCCGAGTTGCGCGGTTTCGCGCTGCCGTTCGGCGCGCTCGATCGCATAGACGCTGACGCCGGTGATCGCCATCGTCAGCACGAAAATCCCCACCGGCACGGCCCGGGGAAACCGGGCATACCAGCGTGACTTCATGGTCCTGCGCGACAGGCGTGTCTCCACCCGCGTTTTATCCTTGCTTGCGGCTGATCACCGTCAATGATCGTGCCAGACTACCATGCCAAACGTTTATGGCCGCCGCGCGGGCCCATGTCTTGCCCGATCGGGCATTCCCGGCAATTTCGGGGGAACTTCCCGCCGCCGGTTTCGTTCCACAATCAAACGTTCCGTCATGATCGCTGGCTTGCCGGCTTCGTGGCGGGCTAATGCTCACATCGCCGCGTTGCGGATCCTTTTTGCCATGATCCTCAAAGGGGGGGAGGCTCGCAAGAACGAATGCCGAAAGAGAAACCCATGAAGTCCCTCGATGCGCCTCATCGGCCCGGTGCGAAGTCCACGAAGCCCGAATGGGCCGAAGGGCTGAAGCGTCTTTACGATTCCGTCGTGGAGGAACCGTTGCCCGACAGCTTCGCACGCCTGCTCGACCAGCTCGACGACGACCAGCATGGCTGAGCCCGCCCGGATCCCGGAGAGCGGCCGGCCTGAACGCGTGACGAACGGAAACGACGCACCCCGAAAGGACGCGGCCTCTTCCAACGCCGCATCGTTCAAGCGCGAACTGACCGCGGTGATCCCCCACCTTCGCGCTTTCGCGCGGGGATTGTGCGGACGGCCCGACCTTGCCGACGATCTCGTGCAGGAAACGCTGCTCAAGGCGTGGGCCGCGCAGGACCGGTTCGAGCCGGGCACCAGCATGCGCGCCTGGACCTTCGTGATCCTGCGCAACGCCTATCTCACCGATATGCGCCGCAACCGCTTTCGCGCCGATTACGACGAAGTCGTGGCCGAGCGTATCCTCGTCGCCCCCGCCGGGCAGGAAGCGCCGCTCCACCTTTCGGACATGCACCGGGCGCTGCTGACGCTGCCCCCGGAACGGCGCGAGGCGCTGCTGCTGGTGGGCGCAGGCGGCTTCAGCTACGAAGAAGCGGCGCAGATCTGCCAGTGCGCGGTGGGGACCATCAAGAGCCGCGTCGGCCGCGCCCGCGCCGCGCTGGCGCAGATGATCGAAAGCGGCCAGTTGCCGCGCCGCAGCGGAAACGACGTGGCCCATGATGCGATCATGGCGGAGCTGGACGCATCGGTGCAGTCCGGCGCGTAAGCGTGGCCGCGCCCGCGCGGCAGCGGCGTGCGGGCAGGATAGAGGCGGGATCGACCCCAGGGTTGACCATCGCGGGGCTTGAACCGGTGCGGCACCCTTGCTTAGGGTGAAAGCGATCCTATCCGAAAGCGCGTGCCGTGCCGCAGCCTGAAGACCGACCCGCCACCGTTCCCGCAGCAGGCGCCGACGCGGCGACCGATCCACAGGCGCGCCTGCAATCGGCGATCCTGCTGCTGCTGGGCGCCGGGCTGTTCCTGGCGCTGCCCTTCGTACTGTCGATCGGATCGGTGGTATTCCTGCCACCGGTAACGGCGATGATCTTCACCATCGTGCTATCGCCGCTGGCGGACCGCCTCGTCCGGCTGGGCCTGCCCAACATGCTCGCCTCGTTTGTGGCGATCGTCACCATGATCGCGGTAATCGTCGCCGCGCTGACGCTGATCCTGCAACCGGCCTTCGTCATGGTCGATCAGGTACCGCAGCTGGTGCGGCAGATCAGCCAGCGGTCGGCGGAACTGCGCGACAACTTCGCGTGGCTGGGCGATATCAACCGGCAACTGGGGCGTATCGCCGGCCATCCCGCGCGCGAGGTCGTGCTGGCCGGGCCATCGGTGATCGAACAGGTCGCCTTCGCCACGCCCAGCGTGGTGCTGGAAACGCTGCTGACGCTGCTGATGGCCTTTTTCATGATCGAGGCGCGCATCCGCATGAAGCGGCGCCTGCTGCTTGACCGGCACAGCTTCGGCGCGTCGGTGCGGATGGCCAAGGTCATGCGCGACGTGCAGGACCGCGTGGCCTCGTACATGCTCACGGTCGCGCAGATCAACCTGGGGGTGGGGTTGATCGTGGCGGGGGGCGCCTGGGGCTATGGCCTTGCCGCGCCGATCATGTGGGGCGGCCTGGCCTTCGTCCTCAATTTCCTGCCCTATATCGGACCGCTGACGATGATGGCGCTGCTGGCGCTGGTGGGTCTGGGCACCGCCTCCACCGTGGCGCTGGGGCTGCTGCCGATGCTGCTTTACCTGGGCCTGCACGCGATCGAATCAAATCTGGTCACGCCCTCGATCCTGGGCGCGCGCTTCACCGTCAATCCCGTCTCGATCCTGCTGGCGATCAGCTATTTCACGTGGATCTGGGGCGTGCTGGGCGCGTTGCTGTCGGTCCCCATCCTGCTGACCATTTCGGCGCTGCTGGAGCATCTGGGGCACCCGAACGTGGTGGGCTTCCTGTTCGGGGAACCGCTGTTCGAGCCGGGCATCGACACGGTGGAGCCGGAGGGGCCGATGCCATCGCTGGGGCACGCCTCTTACGAAACGGAACAGGGCCAGCCCTGACGGGCCGGCCCTGCGCATCTCGTCAGACTGTCACGTCGGACTGTCACGTCGGACTGGGGCGATCAGGCCGGATAGGTCCAGAGCGCGCCACGGCCGAAGTTCTCGGCGGCGAATTCCCAGTTCAGGTGATTGTCGATCACTTCCTTGAGGTAGTTCGGGCGCACGTTCTTGTGGTCGAGATAGTAGGCGTGTTCCCACAGGTCGATCACCAGCAGCGGATTGCCGCCGAGCGTGGTGTAGGTGGCGGCATCATGGGTCTGTTCGACCGAGAGCTTGCCGTCCTTTTCGACCAGCCACACCCAGCCCGACGCGAAGTGCGCGGTGCCCTGCGCGGCGAGTTCCTGCTTCAGCGCGTCGAACGAGCCGAACGAACTTTCGATGGCGGCGGCGAGATCGCCGGTCGGCGCGGCCGACGTCGGGGCGAGGCTGAACCAGTAGAAGCCGTGGTTCCAGGTCTGCGCCGAATTGTTGAACAGGCCCTTGTCGCCCTTGGCCTCGGCGGCGGCGACGATGTCTTCCAGCGGCTTGTCGGCCAGGTCGCCACCTTCGATCGCGGTGTTGGTGCGATCGACATAGGTGCGGTGATGCTTGCCATGGTGCGTCTGCACGGTGGTCGCGGAAATGGCCGGAGCCAGCGCGTCTTCGGCATAGGGCAGGGTAATCAGGGAAATGGCCATGGTCGCTCCAGATCGATCGTGGGGAGAAAACGGTTCGTGCAACCAACGCCCGGGAAAGCGTTTGGTTGCCCGCCGCCTATGGCATTCGCGCCGATTTTCCAGCGATTTTTTCTAATCAGCGATGGTGCGTTTGCCGATTACCGTGGCTCCTCGTCTCCCCCGTTCCCGCTGCGCGATCGATCACGGCGGTGATCGCCACGTCCATGGTCACGTTGCCCAGCGTGCGCATCAGATCGGGCAGCACTTCCACCGCCACCAGCAGCGCCAGCGGTTCGACCGGCACGCCCATGGCGATGGCGATCGGGCCGACCGAGGCCACGAAGCTGATCGTGCCGGGCAGGCTGACCGAACTGAGCGAGACGAGGATCGCCATGGCCCAGCCCGAGACGATCAGGGCGGGGGCCAGCGGCACGCCATACCAGTGCGCGACATAGATCACGACGGCCAGGTTCATCGCCGGGCTGGTCGCGCGGAACAGCGCCACGGCCAGCGGCAGCACGAATTCGGCGGTGGTTTCGCGCAGGCCCAGCGTGCGGCAGGCGCCGAGCATCGCCGGCAGCGAGGCGAGCGAACTTTGCGTCGAAAGCCCCAGCGTCTGCGCGGGCAGGACCGCGCGGGCGAAGCCCATCAACGGCTTGCGCGCGATCAGCGCCGCGATGCCGTAGCCGGCGAGGAACACCACCGATCCCGTCAGCACCACGATCACCACGTAGTGCGCCAGCGCGCCGATCGCCGACGTCCCGCTTTTCGCCGCCACCGACAGGCTGAGCGCGAACACGCCCAGCGGGGCCAGCGCCAGCACCCAGCCGATCACCACCAGCATGGCGGAAGCAAGCCCGGCGAAAAAGGTGGCCAGCATCTCCCGCTGCGGCCGCGCGATGCGGGTGCTGGCCAGCGCGAACACCGCCATGAACAGGATCATCGGCAGCATCCGGTCGTTGGCGGCGGCATCGATCACGTTGGTCGGCACGATCGAGCGCAGGAATTCGCCGATCCCCGGCACCGCGCCGGTCAGGGGCGCGCTACCGGCAAGGCTGGTGCGCAGCGCCGATCCGGACCCACCCGGGATCGGCAGCAGCGCCAGCAGGGCGGGCGTCACCACCATCGGCATCGCCGCGCTGAACGCCAGGAACGCAAGGAACGCGCCGAGGCTGCGCCGTGCCATCGCGCCGGCCTGCGCCGTCGCCACCGTCTGCACGATGCCCGTGAACAGCAGCGCCGCCACCAGCGGCACGATCGTGGCCTTCAGCGCGCGCAGCCACAGGTCGCCCACCGGCTCCACCACGCCCAGCACGGCGGGCAGCGCCTGTGGCGCGGCGAAGGCCAGCGCCAGTCCGCCCAGCAGGCCGGCCGCCAGCGCGGCAAAGGTCCACAGGGCCGGCACTTGCGCGATCGGCGGCAAGGGGGAGGGCGATGACGGATCGTTAATCGCTTGGTTCATGCGCTGGTGACATTTAATCGTGTAGGGCAAGAGCGCAATGCGCGGCGGCCCGCGAGGGCGCGCGAACAGGGATAAAGGGTTTTCATGGGACGGAAGTTCTTTGGCACCGACGGCATTCGCGGCCGGACCAACGCCGGGGTGATGACCGCGGCCACGGCGATGAAGGTCGGCCAGGCCGCCGGCAGCTATTTCCAGCGGGGCGATCACCGCCATCGCGTGGTGATCGGCAAGGACACCCGCCTATCGGGCTACATGATGGAAAGCGCGATGGTGGCGGGGTTCACCAGCGTGGGCATGGACGTGGTGCTGCTGGGGCCGATGCCGACGCCGGCCGTGGCTATGCTGACCCGTTCGATGCGCGCCGATCTGGGCGTGATGATCTCGGCCAGCCACAATCCGTTCGAGGACAACGGGATCAAGCTGTTCGGCCCCGATGGCTACAAGCTGTCGGACGAGGCGGAACTCGCGATCGAGGCGATGCTCGAACAGGACCTGCCGCTGGCCGACGCCACCGAAGTCGGCCGCGCCCGCCGCATCGAGGATGCGCGCGGCCGCTATATCCACGCGGTCAAGGCATCGCTGCCCGACAACGTGCGGCTGGACGGGCTGCGCATCGTGCTCGATTGCGCCAATGGCGCGGCCTATCACGTCACGCCCTCCGCGCTGTGGGAACTGGGCGCGGAAGTGATCACGCTGGGGGTCGAACCCAACGGCAAGAACATCAACCTCAACGTCGGCTCCACGCACCTGGAGGCGATCAAGGCCAAGGTGCGCGAAGTGCGCGCCGATATCGGCATCGCGCTGGATGGCGATGCCGATCGCCTGATCGTGGTCGATGAAAAGGCGCAGACGGTGGACGGCGACCAGATCATGGCGCTGATCGGCAGCCAGCTGGCCGCGCGCGGCGAACTGCGCGGCGGCGGGGTGGTGGCCACGGTCATGTCCAACCTCGGCCTGGAACGCTTCCTCAAGAGCAAGGGGCTGGACCTGATCCGCACCGCTGTCGGCGATCGCTACGTGCTCGAGAAGATGCGCGAGGGCGGCTACAACGTGGGCGGTGAACAATCGGGCCACATGATCCTGGCCGATCACGCCACCACCGGCGACGGCACGATCGCCGCTCTGCAGGTGCTGGCGGCGCTGGTCTCCTCGGGCAAGCCGGCCAGCGAACTGCTCCACCTGTTCGATCCCGTGCCGCAACTGCTCAAGAACGTGCGCTTCGCCGGAGGCAAGCCGCTGGAGGCGGACACGGTGAAGGCGGCAATCGCCGATGCCGAAGCGCGGCTGGCGGGCAAGGGAAGGCTGGTCATCCGTCCGTCCGGCACCGAACCGGTGATCCGCGTGATGGCCGAAGGCGACGATGCCGAAGAGGTGGAGCACGTGGTCGACGCGATCTGCGACGCGGTGCGGAAGGCGGCGTAACGCCCACGCCTGTTGACGGCACGCTTGTCGGGGGCGCGGTTTTGTGCTTCGCGGACAACGGCTGTCGGTAGCCATGCGTGCTGCAAGCCCACCCCGCTGCGACTAACGCCGCCTGCGGCGGCGCAAGTCTCGCTCCCCTCCCGCAAGCGGGAAGGGGGAACCCGAATTCTCCCCTCCCGCTTGCGGGAGGGGTCGGGGGTGGGCCAGCACGCAGGCGACGTTGCGGAAGGAACTGGCCGTGCTCGAAATGCGCCCCGATTGCGAACGCTGCGGAACCGACCTGCCGGCCGAGGCGCCCGGCGCGTTCATCTGCTCGTTCGAATGCACCTTTTGCGCCGAATGCGCCGAGGAGCTGGACGATCACTGCCCCAATTGCGGCGGCGAGCTGATGGACCGGCCGACGCGCGCGAAGGCGCTGCACGCCAAATTTCCGCCGTCCACCGAGCGCAAGTTCAGGGCGTGAGCGCGCACGCGCGCCGCGCCAGCCCCACGCCATGACCGCCCCGCCCCGCATCCTCACCATCGCCGGGTCCGATTCGGGCGGCGGTGCCGGTATCCAGGCCGACATCAAGACGATCACGATGCTGGGCGGCTATGCCATGAGCGCGATCTGCGCGCTGACGGCGCAGGATACCACTGGCGTCCACGCCGTGCTGCCGGTCGATCCGGCGATGGTCGCCGCGCAGATCGATGCCTGCGTGAACGACCTTGGCGTCGATGCGGTGAAGATCGGGATGCTCGGTTCGCCCGCGATCGCCGCCGTGGTGGCCGATCGCGTGGAGCGGCTGGCCGTGCCCGTGGTCTTCGACCCGGTGATGATCGCCACCAGCGGCGCGGCGCTGGCGGATGACGCGACGATCGCCGCGTTCGAGCGGCTGATGCGCGCGGCCACGCTGACCACGCCCAACGTGCCCGAACTCGCGGCGCTGGGCGGGGACACGGCGATGCGCGCGCGCGGCGTCGCCTATATCGCGAAGGGCGGCGATGCCGATGGCGACGCGGTGGTGGACCGGCTGGTCGTGCCCGGCCGGCCGGAGCGGGTCTGGACCGCGCCGCGCATCGTCACCCGCCACACCCACGGCACCGGCTGCACGCTATCGAGCGCGATCGCCACGCTGCTGGCGCGGGGCCTTGCGCTGGAGGACGCCGTGGACGGCGCGCGCCGCTTCGTGCGCGCCGCGCTGGAAGCCGCGCCCGGTTTCGGCGCCGGGCACGGCCCGCTGGGCCATCAGGCGGTGCGCCAAGACCTCGATCCCGGGCCCTGACTCGTGGCGTTCAATCGCCGGCCGCTCAATCGCATTCGAGGTCGTAGAAGCCGGTAATGTGGCGCCAGGCGTCCTCGGCGCTTTCGACCATGTGGAACAGCTTCAGGTCGTCGAAGTTGATCACGCCTTCCTCGGCCAGCGCCTCGAAGTTCACCACGCGGTTCCAGAAATCCTTGCCGAACAGCAGGATCGGGATGGGTTTCATCTTGCCCGTCTGGATCAGCGTGAGCAGCTCGAAGAATTCGTCGAACGTGCCGAACCCGCCCGGAAACACCGCGACGGCACGGGCGCGCAGCAGGAAATGCATCTTGCGCAGCGCGAAATAGTGGAACTGGAACGACAGGTGCGGCGTGACATAGCTGTTCGGCGCCTGTTCGTGCGGCAGCACGATGTTGAGCCCGATCGATTCCGCGCCCGCGTCCGCCGCGCCGCGGTTGGCCGCTTCCATGATCGAAGGCCCGCCGCCCGAACAGATCACGAACTGGCGCTTGCCGTCTTCCACCACGGCGCAGCGGCTGGCGATGCCGGCCAGCTTGCGCGCCTCGTCGTAATAGTGCGCCTTGGCCGCGAGCCGCTCGGCCACGGCCTTGCGCTCCGGCGAGGTGGCGGCGGCCAGCAGCCCCTCCACATGATCGGGCGAGGGAATCCGCGCCGATCCGTACATCACCAGCGTGGAGCCGATGCCCGCTTCGTCCAGCAGCATGTCGGCCTTGAGCAGTTCGAGCTGGAACCGCACCGGCCGCAATTCCTCGCGCAGGAGGAAATCGGTATCGCGGAAAGCCAGCCGATAGGCCGGGTCCTGCTGCTGCGGGGTGGTTCTGGGGTGGGATTCGACAAAGCCCGCTTCCTGCTCGGCCTTGTAGAACTTCCGGTTGATAAGCTCCCGGTTCTTTTCTTCTTCAGTCATGCCTGCCTACGTCGTCATTCATGCGTTAAAGCGCAATGCCGAACTTGGTCCGGCAGCGCGATGCGGTTGCCAAGAGCGATGCGAAACGCGCGACAGGGAGAAATGGAGGCCCGAGCCGGAATCGAACCGGCGTATACGGATTTGCAGTCCGCTGCGTCACCACTCCGCCATCGGGCCTCGATGCGCGGCAAGCGCGTGGAGAGAGGGCGGTTAGCCGGAACGCCGGTTGGCCGCAATCGGATTCTTCCGATTTTCGCAAGTTGCCGGTTCCGGGCGCGACGCCGGATGTGGCGCCTGTTCAGGGCGCGAGGCTGAAAGCCAGCCGTCCGTTGGCGGAGTCCGCCTGGTCCAGCCGCACCGCGATGCGGGTACCGGGAAGGACGCCGGCCGCCCGGACGCGCGCGACGACCGGCAGGCCGGCAAGCTGGATGCGCGCCGAATCGCCCTCGCTGTCGGTGACGACCGCATCGAACCGCTCCCCGGTCCGGTCGCGCAGCATCACCGTCTCGGCCAGGTCGATGACGCTGCGCTCGATCCGCCCCGCCAGCGCGTCGGCCCGCGCCATCACGTCGGGCAGGCCGGCAAAGGCGCGGGTCACCGCTTCGGGCACCGGATCGCCATTGCACACGGCGAGCGCCGCGCGGATCACATAGCGGTCCGCCAACCGCCGCAACGGCGCGGTGGCGTGGACATAGGACGCGGCGATGGCGCTGTGCCACGGCGGCACGCCCGGCTGAAGCGGCGCATAGCCGGCGCCGTTGCCGGCGCGGCGGACCGCCATCATGAACGCCGCCTGCCGGGGCTGTGCCGGATCGAGCGTCTTTTCGAACTGGGCCAGCGGCATCGCCGCCGGCCAGTCGAGCGCCAGCGCCAGCGCGGTTTGCCGCAGCCGCGCGACCGCCTTGTCATCGGGACCGGCCATCACGCGGAACAGGCCCGTGCCGTGCGCCAGCAGGGCCTGGGCCACGGCCAGGTTGGTCGCCAGCGACAGCGCGGCATTGCGCCGTTCGGACAGCAGCAGCGGGCGGTAGGCCAGCGCAAAGCGCCCCTGCCCCAGCGCGACCACTTCCTGTTCGGGGGGATCGACCCGCGCCGCCCCGCGCCGCGCTTCGGCGGCAGCGACGCGCGCGGCGAGTTCGCTGAAATCGGGCGGCAGATCGCCATCGCGCACGGTGGCATAGGCCAGCTTCGCCCGGCTGCGGATCAGTGCGCGCTCCACCCCGTCCAGCCGTGCTTCGCCATCCGGCGCGACGCGAACGGTGAAGACCACGGCGGGGCGCGGCCCCGCCGGCAGCAGGCTGGCCGCCGCTTCGGCCAGCACCGGCGGATAGAGGCCGGCCTTGCCATCGGGCAGATAGAGCGTTTCGCCGCGCCGCCATGCCTCTTCGTCAACGGGATCGCCATCCTCCACGAACCACGCGACATCGGCGATGGCATAGCGCAGCACGAGGTCCGCGCCCGATCGCGCGATGGTGAAGGCCTGATCGAGATCGGTGGAGGAGGCGGGATCGAGCGTGACGAACGGCTCGGCGGTCCGGTCGACGTGAAGCGATGGCACGCGCTTCGCTGCCTGTTCGGCCGCCGCCAACACCGGCGCGGGAAAGCCCTGCGGCACCTGGAGGCGGCCACGGATCGCGGCGAGGCCCTGCGACAGGATGCCCTGCGGGTCGTGCAATGCCTTCATCGTGCGAAATCAGCCCTGTCCGCGCGTATCGTATCCGCCACCATCAGGGATCGATGAAGGCCGCGGCGCGCTTCTGCAGCCCCGCCATTACCGCCTCGCGCTGGTTCGGACTGTACATCAGTTCCTGCTGCGCCACGCTTTCGGCCAGCAGCACGTCCGCCTCCGGCAGATCGGGAACGCGGTTGCTGAGCTGCTTGGCCGCGCGCACCGCGTGCGGGCTCTTGCCGGCGATGGTGTGCGCCAGCGCCAGGGCGGCGCCCAGCGGATCGGCATCGGCATGCGTGGCGAAGCCCAGCCGAACCGCTTCCTCGCCACCGAATTCGCGGTGGGTATAGGTCAGTTCGCGCAGCACGTCGTCGCGCACGTTGCCGCGCCACAGGGCGTAACCGGCCATGTCGGGCACCAGACCCCACTTCACTTCCATCACCGCCATGCGCGCGTCGGGCGCGACGATGCGGATGTCGGCCCCGCTCGCCACCTGCAGCCCGCCGCCGAAGCAGACGCCATGCACCGCCGCGATCACCGGCATGGGCAGCTTGCGCCAGACCATCGCGGCCTCCTGCGGGCGGTTGGCATTGCCATGTGTGCGATCGACCAGCGATCCCTCCTTCCAGCGATCGGTGTTGCCCATGCTCGCCAGGTCCAGCCCCGCGCAGAACGCCCGCCCCGCGCCGGACAGGACGACGGCGCGCACGCCACCAAGGCCGAACAGGGCGTGGCCCGCATCGACGATGGCGCCGAACATGGCGTCATCGAGCGCGTTCAGCTTGTCCGCCCGGTCCAGCAGGACGTGGGCGACATGGTTCTCGACAGTGATGGTGACGCGATCGGCAAAATTCATGGCGTGATCCGGCTGTTATCCTCTTCCGGCGTCCTTGTTCGCGCAAATGGGGCCGCCGGTCCATAGGCCACGAACGCGAAAAGACCGCCGGAATCGCTCCCGGCGGCCTTTCGATATTGTCGCTCAAAGGTGGCTCAGCTGTCCGACACGCCTTCGGCGCGGCGCGCTTCGAGCCAGGCGCGGGCCTCGGCCTCCTGCGCGGCTTCCACGGCGGCCTTGTGCTGGGCCTCGCGCTCGGCGCGCAGTTCCTCGATCAGCGCGTCGCGATCCGAACCCAGCCGGTTGTCGCCGCCGGTGTCCTCGTCGGTGATGCCCGCCCGCTTGGCCGCCTTGGCGACCAGCCCGTCCAGCTCGCGCTGCGAACAGAGGCCCAGCGTGACCGGGTCCTTCGGGTTGATGTTCTGGATGTTCCAGTGGCTGCGGTCGCGAATCGCGGCAATGGTGTTGCGGGTGGTGCCGATCAGCTTGCCGATCTGCGCGTCCGAAATTTCCGGGTGGTGGCGCAGGATCCAGGCGATGCCATCGGGCTTGTCCTGGCGCTTCGACACCGGGGTGTAGCGCGGCCCCTTGGTGCGGTTGACCGACAGCGGGGCCTTCTGCATGCGCAGGCGATAGTCCGCGTTCGCCTGGCCACGCTCGATCTCGATCTGCGTCAGTTCGCCCGAGCGCACGGGATCGCGGCCGGTGTACTTCGCGCCGGCCAGATCGTCCGCCATCGCCTGCACTTCAAGGAGGTGCAGGCCGCAGAATTCGGCAATCTGCTCGAAGGTGAGCGCGGTGTTGTCGACAAGCCAGGACGCCGTCGCGTGCGGCATCAGCGGATACGCGGGCTGGTTGCTCACGGGAAAGTCTCCGAATGCGGATACAATAAGGGCCGCCCCTTGCGGAGCGGCCGTGCAGAGCGACGATGTAGGCCACGCGCCCGAAAACGGCAAGCTCTATCAGGCAACCATCGGAAATATCGCCCGGAATCCGGCGCACGGAGGCATCGCCCCCGGTATCATCGAACGTCCGCGGCAGCGCCGACCGCCAGCACGATCTTGCCGACATGGCCGCCCGATTCCATCCGCGCGTGCGCGGCGGCGGCATCGGCGAGCGGAAACACGCGGTCCATTACCGGACGCAGCGCGCCATCGGCCACCAGAGGCCACACCAGCTCCATGATCTCGCTGGCCAGCAGCGCCTTGAACTCGTTCGAGCGCGGCCGCAGCGTCGATCCGGTCAGCGTCAGGCGCCGGCGCATCACTTCGGCCATGTTGATCTCGGCCCGGACGCCCCCCTGCACCGCGATGGTGACATGCCGGCCATCGTCGCGCAGGCACTTGAGGTTGCGCGCGACATAGTCGCCCGCCACCATGTCGAGCACGATATGAACGCCGGCGCCATCGGTGATCCGCGCCACTTCCGCCACGAAGTCGCTCTCCTTGTAGTCGATCGCGTGGTCCGCGCCGATGGCCAGCGCCGCCGCGCACTTGTCCGCCCCGCCGCAGGTGACGATCACCGTCAGGTCGAACAGCTTGCCCAGCATGATCGCCATCGAGCCGATCCCGCTGGTGCCGCCATGGACCAGCAGCGTCTCGCCCTCCCTGGCCCAGCCGCGCTCGAACACGTTGTGCCACACGGTGAACAGGGTTTCCGGAATCGCCGCGGCCTCCGCCATCGACAGGGCTTCTGGCACGGGCAGGCACTGGCCGGCTTCGGCCAGGCAATATTCGGCATAGCCGCCCCCGGCGACGAGCGCGCAGACCTTCTGCCCCGGCAGCAGCGTGACCACGCCCTCGCCGATGGCCGCGACCTGCCCCGAAACTTCCAGCCCCGGCAGCGGCGAGGCGCCCGGCGGTGGGGGGTAGAAACCCTGGCGCTGGATCACGTCGGGCCGGTTGACCCCGGCATAGGCGACTCGCAGCAGGACCTGCCCGGGGCCGGGTTTGGGCACCGGCACGGTTTCGGGGCGAAGCACTTCGGGACCGCCCGGGGCATCGAAGCCCACCGCCGTCATCGTCTCCGACACCGTTGTCGCCATGGTCCAGCCCCCTTTTCGCGACGAAACCCCCGTCAATTGCAAGGACTAGCCACGCACCCCGTTGACAGCAAGCACTTGCCGTCCAAGATTGTGCACTGCAATGGATGAAGAAGACCGCCCCCGTCGCAAAGGCGATCTGGCCAGCCAACTGGCCGGGGAAGTGCTCGACACCTATTCGCGCGCCGAACTCGACGCGCGCATCGCGCTACTGAAGCAGGAAATCGAACGGGTTACCGCGCACCGGGAACGGGCTTCGGCCCACCGTGCCGCGGCCGAGGCGCTGTTCCGAAGCTCTCCGCCGGACGGCACTCCGCGATGAACCGGGCCGCCCTTCCTCTTTCCGGGCGGCATACCCATATATCCCGTATGGTCACCGCAGCGATCCGCTTCGGTGCATTTTCAGGGCACTTTCCCAGTGTCCTTTCCGCGGCTGGTTTGGCCCCTGTTAACCATGTCCGTGCATTTTTGAAGAACGGGGACAACCCGGCGCAAGCCAGAAAGTAAGAGCCTATGCCCAGTTTCGCACAGAGCCTTGAGAAAACGCTGCACGCCGCGCTCGCCAACGCCTCGGAGCGCAGCCACGAATACGCGACTCTCGAGCACCTCCTGCTGGCCCTGATCGACGATCCCGATGCGTCGCAGGTAATGCAGGCGTGCGGAGTCGACCTGGGTGACCTGGGCGACGTGGTGCGCCAGTACCTCGATCAGGAATATCAGTCGCTGAAAACGCAGGAAAAGGCCGATCCCCAGCCCACGGCCGGGTTCCAGCGCGTGATCCAGCGCGCCATCCTGCACGTCCAGTCTTCCGGCAAGGATACCGTGACCGGCGCCAACGTGCTGGTGGCGCTGTTCTCCGAACGCGATTCCTACGCGGTCTATTTCCTGCAGCAGCAGGACATGAGCCGGCTCGACGCGGTAAGCTACATCAGCCACGGCATCGGCAAGGGCGGCCGGCAGGTGGAAGGCCGCAACCCCAAGGGCACGGACGAGGACCAGCCCAAGCCGGAGGAAAAGGCCGAGGCCAAGGGGCAGAAGAAGGATTCCGCGCTCGACCAGTTCTGCGTCAACCTCAACGAGAAGGCGCTGGGCGGCAAGGTCGATCCGCTGATCGGGCGCGGCCCCGAAGTGGACCGCACCATCCAGATCCTGTGCCGCCGGTCCAAGAACAACCCGCTCTACGTGGGCGATCCCGGCGTCGGCAAGACCGCCATCGCCGAAGGCCTCGCGCGCAAGATCGTCGAAGGCGAAGTGCCCGAGGTGCTGGCCAACGCGGTGATCTATTCGCTCGACATGGGCAGCCTGCTGGCCGGCACCCGCTATCGCGGTGATTTCGAGGAACGGCTGAAGCAGGTCGTCTCCGAACTGGAGAAGATGCCGCACGCGATCCTGTTCATCGACGAGATCCACACGGTGATCGGCGCCGGCGCGACCAGCGGCGGGGCGATGGACGCCTCCAACCTGCTCAAGCCCGCGCTGTCGGGCGGGACGATCCGCTGCATCGGTTCGACCACCTACAAGGAGTTCCGCAACCACTTCGAAAAGGACCGCGCGCTGCTGCGCCGGTTCCAGAAGATCGACGTGAACGAACCCTCGGTGGAGGACACGATCAAGATCCTCAAGGGCCTGCGCACGGCCTTCGAGGATCACCACAAGGTCAAGTACACGGCCGACGCGATCAAGACCGCGGTCGAGCTTTCGGCGCGCTACATCAACGACCGCAAGCTGCCCGACAAGGCGATCGACGTGATCGACGAAGTGGGCGCGATGCAGATGCTGGTGCCGCCGAGCAAGCGCAAGAAGACCATCACCGCGCGCGAGATCGAGGCCGTGATCGCGACGATGGCGCGCATCCCGCCCAAGTCGGTTTCGAGCGACGACAAGAAGGTGCTCGAACACCTCGAACGCGATCTCAAGCGGCTCGTGTTCGGGCAGGACAAGGCGATCGAGGTGCTGTCGAGCGCGATGAAGCTCAGCCGCGCCGGCTTGCGCGATCCGGACAAGCCGATCGGCTCGTTCCTGTTCAGCGGCCCCACCGGCGTCGGCAAGACCGAAGTGGCGCGCAGCCTGGCCCAGATCATGGGCATCCCGCTGCAGCGCTTCGACATGTCCGAATACATGGAGCGCCATTCGGTCAGCCGGCTGATCGGCGCCCCTCCGGGCTACGTGGGCTTCGACCAGGGCGGTCTGCTGACCGACGCGATCGACCAGCAGCCGCACTGCGTCCTGCTGCTCGACGAGATCGAGAAGGCGCATCCCGACCTGTTCAACATCCTGCTGCAGGTGATGGACAACGGCCGCCTGACCGATCACCACGGCAAGACCGTGGATTTCCGCAACGTGGTCCTGATCATGACCACCAACGCGGGCGCATCGGACATGGCCAAGCAGGGCATCGGCTTCGGCGACGTGTCCAAGGCCGACGCGGGCGACGAGGCGGTGAAGAACCTCTTCACCCCCGAATTCCGCAACCGCCTCGATGCGATCGTGCCCTTTGCCTACCTGCCGGCCGAAGTCGTCAGCCGGGTCGTGGACAAGTTCATCCTCCAGCTCGAACTCCAGCTGGCGGAACAGAACGTCCACATCCAGTTCGACAACGACGCCCGCGCCTGGCTGGCGAAGAAGGGTTACGACCGGCTCTATGGCGCGCGGCCGATGGCCCGCCTCATCCAGGAACGGGTCAAGAAGCCGCTGGCGGAGGAACTGCTGTTCGGCAAGCTGGCCAACGGCGGCGAGGTCCATGTCAGCCTGAAGGACGAGGCCGGCACCGACGGCGCGCTGTCCTTCGAACTGACCCCGGCCGCGCCGAAGCTGGTCAAGAAGAAGGAACGCAAGGGCGGCAAATCGGCGGGCACCGCGCCCGAACCGAGCGCCGACGAAGCGGAATAAGGCGGGCCAAACAGGCCTTGATGAAACGAAAAGGGCGCGTCCTGCGGGGCGCGCCCTTTTTCGTGGCGAAAGCCCGCCACGCTGCGACTACCGCCGCGTTTGGCGGCGCAAGTCTCGCTCCCCTCCCGCTTGCGGGAGGGGTTGAGGATGGGAAGGTCGGCCAGGCTCAGGGAATCGCCGAAGGCTCCGGCGGCGCGGGATGCGGCGCGGCCCATTCGGCGCGATCGATGAAGCCATCGTCGTTGGCATCGATCCGGTCGAACCGCGCGTTGTTGAACGCCATCCATTCGCCCAGCGTCAGCTTGCCGTCCTGATCGGCATCCGCGAGCGCGAGGATGCGCTTCGGGTCCAGTCCGTCCAGATCGCCCAGCACGCCGCGCGCCGCCTCCAGTTCCTGCAGCGTCACGGTGCCGTCGTGCTCCATGTCGATCATCTCGAATAGCGATTGCGCCGCCCGCGCATACTCGGCGGACGAGATCCGGCCATCGTGGTTGGCGTCGAGCGTGGCAAAATCGGACAGCGGGTGGACCGTGGGCGGCACCGCCGTCACCGCCGGGGCGGGGGTAGCAACAACCGGCGCGGTGGAGCGCGTATCCTGTTCCTCCGGCCCGGTTTCCTTGTGCTCGCACCCGGCCAGCGCGATCAGCCCCGCCAGCAACGCGATCCTGGCAATGGTGCGAGACATCGTCGGGGCTCCTCGGGTTCGGCCGGGCAGAGTGGCTGGACAGGGGTGGATGGACGAGGCGCACCCTAGCGGACGAGTCTGAACGGACCCTGTCCAGCCCCGTCGCGCCGCGCTGCCCGAACAGGCGGCTGGCCCGAATCGCCCGCACGCGCCATGACTTGCCTCAATGGCCGAAGATTTTTCCTGGATTCGCCCGGAGCCGGCCGGGCTCCGGATCGTTCCGGCCGACGTCTGGATCGATCCCGCACGCGCCGTCGGAACAGCGCTGATCACGCATGGCCATGCCGATCACGCGCGCGGCGGGCATGGCCGCACCATCGCCACGCCCGAAACGCTGGCGATCATGGCGCTGCGCTATGGCGTGGCCGAGGGCGCATACCCCGCGCCGCTGCACGCGCCGATCGCCCTGCCCGGCGGCGTGACCGCCACGTTCGTGCCGGCGGGCCATGTTCTCGGCTCGGCGCAGATCCTGCTCGAACATGCCGGCGAACGCGTGGTGGTGACCGGCGACTACAAGCGCCGGCCCGATCCGACCTGCCCGCCTTTCGCGGTCACGCCCTGCGACCTGTTCATCACCGAGGCGACGTTCGGCCTGCCGGTGTTCCGCCATCCGCCGATCGGCCAGGAGATCGCCAGGCTGCTGGCCGCGCGCGCCGCGCAGCCCGATCGCTGCGTGCTGGTGGGCGCCTATGCGCTGGGCAAGGCGCAGCGCGTGATCGCGGAACTGCGCGCGGCCGGCTATCACGATCCCCTGTGGCTGCATGGCGCAATGGAACGGATGTGCCGCCTCTATGAGGAACTGGGCGTGGCGCTGGGCGACCTGCGGCTGGTGTCCGATGCGCCCAAGGGCGCGCTGGCCGGCGCGATCGTGTTTTGCCCCCCGTCCGCGCTGAACGACCGCTGGAGCCGGCGGCTGCCCGATCCGCTGACCGCCATGGCATCGGGCTGGATGCGCGTGCGCCAGCGCGCGCGCCAGCGCAACGTGGAACTGCCGCTGGTCATTTCCGACCATGCCGACTGGGACGAGCTGACCGCCACGATCGCGCAGGTGAACCCCGCCGAAACCTGGATCACCCACGGCCGTGAGGAAGCGCTGCTGCGCTGGTGCGAACTGCATCAGCGCAAGGCCCGCGCGCTGGCGCTGGTGGGGTACGAGGACGAGGATGACTGAGAAGGGATGACTGAGAAGGGCACATCCTAGTGGAGCGCTTTGCCGCCCTGCTCGACGCGCTGGTCGTCACCCGGTCGCGCAACGCCAAGCTGGCGCTGATCGCACGCTACCTGCGCGAAACGCGCGATCCCGACCGCGGCTGGGCGCTGGCCGCCCTGACCGACGGGCTGGATTTCCCCGCGGTCAAGGCCGGCACGATCCGCGCGCTGATGGCGGAGCGGGTCGATCCCGTGCTGTGGACGCTTTCGCGCGATTACGTGGGCGATACCGCGGAAACCGCCAGTTTGCTGTGGCCCGCATCCGATCATGACGTCATGCCCGCGCCGGGCGTTTCGGAAGCTGTTGAAATCCTGCGCGCGACCAGCCGCTCCACCGCGCCGGCCGCGCTCGCCGGCCTGCTCGACCGCCTTGACGCCAGTGGCCGCTATGCCCTGCTCAAGCTGGCCACGGGCGCGATGCGGATCGGCATTTCCGCCCGGCTCGCCAAGGTCGCCTTCGCCGAGGCCTTCGGCGTGCCGGTCGATCTGGTGGAGGAATACTGGCACGGGCAGGAGCCGCCCTATCGCGCGCTCTTCGCCTGGGCGGCGGACGGCGCGCCACCGCCGCGCACCGACGATCGGCCGCTGTTCCGCCCGTTCATGCTGGCGCATCCGCTGGAGGACGGGGCCGCCATCGACCTTGAAAGCTTCGCCGCCGAATGGAAGTGGGACGGCATCCGCGTGCAGATCGTCCATGCCGCCACCGACCAGGGCGGCGAGACGCGCGTCTATTCGCGCGGCGGTGACGACATTTCCGCCACCTTTCCCGAAGTGGCCGGCGCGCTGGCCGAACCGGCGGTGCTGGACGGCGAACTGCTCGTGCGCGGCGCGCACCAGGGCGGCGAGACCGGCGGCGCGGCCAGCTTCAATGCCTTGCAGCAACGGCTTGGGCGCAAGACCGTGTCGAAGCGGATGCTGGAAGATTTCCCCGCCTTCGTCCGGCTCTACGACGCGCTGGTGATCGGCAGCGAGGACTTGCGCGATCTGCCCTGGACGGACCGCCGCGCCCGGCTGGAAGCCTTGGTCCCCCGGCTCGATCCGGCGCGCTTCGACATTTCCGCGCTGATCGCGGCGCGCGACTTCGCGGAACTTGCCGACCTGCGCGCCCGCGCGCGCGAGGACGCGATCGAGGGCGTCATGCTCAAGCGGCGTGATTCACCCTATGTCGCGGGGCGGCGCACGGGGCTCTGGTACAAGTGGAAACGCGATCCGCTGCGGATCGATTGCGTGCTGATGTATGCCCAGCGCGGGTCGGGCAAGCGCTCGTCGTTCTATTCGGATTTCACCTTCGGCTGCTGGGCCGGCGATCCCGATCAGGGCGCGGACCTGCTGCCGGTGGGCAAGGCCTATTTCGGCTTCACCGATGCCGAGCTCAAATGGCTCGACAGCCACGTCCGCCAGCACACCGTCAACCGCTTCGGCCCGGTACGCGAGACCGACAAGTCGCTGGTGCTGGAAGTGGCGTTCGATTCCGTCCACGCCTCCAAGCGCCACAAGTCGGGCGTCGCCATGCGCTTCCCGCGCATCAGCCGCATCCGCGCCGACAAGCCCGCGCACGAGGCCGACCGGCTTGACACGCTGAAGGCAATGATCGCGGACCCGGTGCGGTAGAGACGTTTCCCGCGCGAAATTGACCGGAATCAAACCGCCTTGCTCCTCGGGCTGGTAGCGACAAGGGTCTCGATCCCCGTCCGGAGTTTCACGCCTTGGCCACCGCCGTCGAACAGCCGCAGGACCATTCCCCCTCCGCCACGCCGTTCGAACGAATCGGCGGCCATGCCGTGCTGCGCCGGATCACCGACCGGTTCTACGATCTGATGGAGCAGGACCCGGCCTATGCCGAGCTGCGCGCGATGCACGCGGCGGACCTGGCGCCGATGCGCGAATCGCTGCCCGCGTTCCTTGCCGGGTGGGCGGGAGGCCCGCGCGACTGGTTCGAGGCCAACCCCGGCAAGTGCATGATGTCGATGCACGCGCCCTTCCCGATCGACCGGCAAACGGCGGGCCAGTGGGCGGAGGCGATGCGCCGCGCCGTGCAGGATGCCGCGCCGGAGGACACCGAAATCGCCGAGGCCTTCATCGGCGTGCTGACGCGCATGGCGCTGGGCATGGCGCGCGGCTGAACGCGGTTCCCGGCCCATACCCAGGTCTGCTTGCCTCGTGAGGGGACGCGCGCTTATGAGGCGCGTGGGCCACTGACGAAAGCCACGCCATGCCGTTCCGGTCTATCCTGAAGTACGTTCTCGCGCCCGCGCTGCTGCTGCCGGCCACGCCCGCCTTTGCCGCGCCCGAGGAAATCCAGGTCTACATGGACGAGATGAACCGGCCCGGCGCAGTGGGGCTGGACGTTCACGTCAACGACGTGGTGCGCGGCAACGGCACGCCCGACTATCCCGGCGCGGAGACCCCGCTGCACCGCTGGCGCATCACGCCCGAGTTCTCGCTGGGCCTGACCGATCAGTTCGAGCTGGGCGCCTATCTACCGCTCGCCACCGTCGCGCCCGATGGCGTGGCGCGCGTGCAGGGGGTGAAGCTGCGGCTCAAGTGGCTCGCGCCGCATGGCGAAACCGGGGCCTTCTGGGGCGCCAATCTGGAAGTGGGCAAAGTCGGCCACCGGCTCGACCAGAATCCCTGGAACGGCGAGTTGAAGCTGATCGGCGGCTGGCGCAACGATCACTGGGTGCTGGCCGCCAACGGCAACTTCGATTTCGTGATCGCCGGGCCGAACCCCGGGCCGATCACGCTCGATATCGACACCAAGGCCGGATACCGCCTTACCCGCAAGGTGACCGTGGGCGTGGAAAGCTACAACGAGGTCGGCCCGCTGCGCGATCCCGGCCACTTCGGGAACACCGAGCATTCCACCTATGCCGCCGTGGATGCGCAGATCGGCAAGTGGGATCTCAACGCCGCCGTGGGCAAGGGATATGGCGCCAATGCCGACAGCGTGATCGTGAAGTTCATTATCGGCGTACCGATCTAGGCCATTATCGCCTAACGTTCGGCGCATGATCCGCTACGACCGCAATCGCCGCCGTTTCGCCGTCGCGCTGGCCGCGATGGCGGGGTTCGTCGATGCCGTGGGCTTCCTGTCGGCCGATGGCTATTTCGTCTCCTTCATGTCGGGCAACACCACGCGGCTCGGCGTCGATCTCGGCACCGACGTGGTGCGCGCGGTGACGCCCGCGTTCCTGATCGCCGGCTTCGTGGCCGGTGTGACCGGCGGCGCGCTGCTGTCGATCCGCGCCGGGCGCTACCGCAAGCCCGCGGTGCTGGCGCTCGTCGCCGCGCTGCTGCTGACCGGCGCCACGGCGCGCGCGGCCGGCCTGCCGGCGGTGATGCTGGCCACGCTGGTCATGGCGATGGGCGCGATCAACAACACGTTCCAGCGCGATGGCGAAGTGGCGATCGGCCTGACCTACATGACCGGCGCGCTGGTCAAGCTGGGGCAGGGACTGGCCGGATGGCTTGCGGGCAGCAAGGACCTGGGCTGGCTTTCCTGGGCGGCGCTGTGGGGCGGCCTGCTGAGCGGCGCGGTGCTGGGCGCGATGGCGCAGGACCGGATGCCGATGGCCTGCCTGTGGATCGCGGGATGCTGGGCCACCGCGATGGTGGGCGTGGCAATGCGGTTGCCGGCGGAAAGCTGACGCGAAAGCGCCGCGCGAACCGAAGTCCGCGCGGCGCCAGCGGGATGGATACCCTCAGAGCCCCGCGCCGCCGATCTTCCAGGTGAGCTGGAGAAAGGCGCTGCGGCCGGTGCTGTCGAACCAGCTGATGTCGTAATAGGGATAGCTGGCGTACGTCGGATCGCGAACCGGGTTGGTGTCGAACAGGTTCACCACGCTCAGCGACCCGCGCAGATGATCGGTGAAATCGTACTGCAGCGTGGTGTTGAACAGGTAGCTCGCCTTGATGAAGGCGTCCTGGTCGTAATTGGGCAGCTTGCCGAGGCGGCGCCCTTCGACCGTCCACTTCAGCTTCTGGATCGACCAGGTCAGGCTCGCCGTGCTCTTGTCGCGCGGAATGTCGTAGCCGCTGTCGAAGGCCAGCTTGTTGATCGTGGGATCGCCCGGATACTGGCGGAACGTGTGATCGAACACATGGGTATGCGCCAGCGAGAGCGAGAACGTGCCGAAGCTGGTCGGCAGGTTGCCGTGGACGGCAACGTCGATGCCCGTGGTCTTCTCGTGCGCGATGTTGATCGGGTTGACCGCCACCGCATCGAGTTCGCCGGCGCGCACGCCGCTGGTGAAGCGTTGCACGCGCGCGATCGCGTCGAGGCAGGTCGGCGAATTGACGTCGACGGCCTTGCCCGATGTCGTCTGCCCGATGCGGCAATCCGCCTCGTCGCGCAGCAACTGGTCGGTGCTCAGGTCCTGCACCTGGTTGGCCATCGAGACGCGGAAGTAGCTGACCGAGACATCGAACCGGCGCGACGGCGCCCACACGATGCCCAGATCCAGCGATTTGCTGGTTTCGGGCTTGAGGCGCCGGTTGCCGCTGCGTTGCGTGACGATGCCCTCATCCGCATAGGAGCAATCGCCGATGGCCTCGTCCGGCTCCTGGGTGCGGCACAGATAGTAGTCCGTGGCGCTCGGATGGGTATTGCCCGGCCCGGTGAAGACATAGTGCAGATCGGGCGCGCGGAAGCCCGTGCCATACGAGGCGCGCAGCAGCAGCGAGCGCATCGGCCGCAGTTCCGCGCCGGCGTTATAGGTGAACTTGCCGATGCCGTTGCCCGCGAAGGCAAAGTGATCGTAGCGGCCCGCACCCGAGAGTTCGAGGAAGTGGGTGACCGGCACGCGCAATTCCCCGCCCAGCGCCCAGTGCGTGCGGCTGCCCTTCCCGTCGCTGTCCTTGAGCGCGTAATAGTAGTCGGTCAGCGCCAGCGGATCGGGCTTCAGATCGTAGCCCTGCTTGCCCGCCTCGGCCACGGCGGCGAAGCCCACCGGCCCGGCCGGCAACCGGAACAGCTCGGTAGTGTTGATCGTCGCCGAGAAATTGTTGGTCCAGCTTTTCGGATGATAGACGCTGTAGGCCGTGATGCTGTCGTATTCGGATTGCGTCAGCGGCGTGTAGAGCCGCGCCGGATCGGCATTGAAGATCGGGTAGCCGCTATCCGCGTCGATGCCCTGCTGCTGGCCCAGGAACAGGGCATTGGCCTTGGCCGCGATCACCTGCGGAAATTCGACGCGCGCCTTGTATTCGCTGTGGTTGAACGCGGCTTCATAGGTCCACTTGCCGAACGTGCCCTTGATGCCCGGCGTGATGCTGAAGGTCTGCTGGCGGTTGCGCGTTTCGACCCGGTTGAGACCACCCGATTCCTCGGGCGTGAACTGGCGCGACCAGTCGTCCAGCCGGCCGTCGAAGCTGTTGTAGAACGTGGTGTCGCTGCTGCCCGAGCTGGGCTGGAACGACCATTGCAGCACGTCGCGCACCAGCGAAACCTTGCTGATGCCGAACTGCGCGTCGACGAACAGTTCGGCGTTGTCCGACAGCTCGTAACCCGCCGAGGCGTAGCTGTTGAACCCTTCGCGCCGCGAAATGATCGTGCCGTAGGCGACCGAGGTGTTGCTGCCGCAGAAATAGCCGGGGCCGTAATCTCCCAGCGCATCGTCATAGGCGCCATAGCGCGGCCGCGAGGCGTAGTAGGTCGAACCCTGGTTGAGACGGCCGAGCGACGCGCAGGTCGCCGCGCCGGGATCGACATATTCGTCCGCGTCCGGATCGTAGCGCAGGAACGTGCGCCGGGCGAGCGGCTGCGCGGTGGTCGGATTGTCCGCCGTGCTGTCCTGAATGCCGCGCTGATATTGCCAGAGCGGGCGCTGCAGCAGGTATTCGATGCCGCCGACGATATGGAACCGTCCGCTCGACCAGCCGCCAGTGGCGGTGATGCGGTGCGAATCCCCGCCGCCGTGCTCGGTCACGCCGCGCCGGTAGTCGAGCGTCAGGCCGTCGAGCTTCTTCTTGAGCGTGAAGTTGATCACGCCCGCGATCGCATCCGACCCGTAGATCGCCGAAGCGCTGCCGCTGAGCACTTCGATCCGGTCGATCATGCTGACCGGGATGTTGGACACGTCGGTGAAGTTGCTGCGGCCCTGGAACGGCAGCGGAAAGTCGGCGATACGGCGGCCGTTGACCAGCACCAGCGTGTGATTCGGACCCAGCCCGCGCAGGTCCACCTGCTGCGCGCCGGGGGTAAAGCTGGCGCCGCTGAACGATTGCTGGCTCTGCGTTTCGCCGCCGTTCTGGGTCAGCGCGCGCAGGATGTCCGGCACGCTGGCATAGCCGTTGGCGCGGATCGTATCCGAATCGACCACGGTGATCGGTGCCGGGCCTTCAATGTCCAGCCGCGGGATGCGCGATCCGGTGACGGTGATCTCGGGCGCGGTCTCACCCGTGCCCTCGCCACCCGCCGCCGTCTGGCCCCAGGCCGGCCCGGCGAGAACGGTGAGCGAGCATCCCAACCCCAGCAGGTTGCGGAATACGCGGCGTCCAGTCTGTTTCATGCGGCACCCCTTCAATGCGCAACGGCATAAACTTCCGGTGCCCCCGCACCTGCCGTTCGATACGTTCCGAACAGAATTGAAAAGAAATGGCAATCACATTGACTTTCTGGCACATCATATTGTCGGTTATTGCGACCAAAATGTAACAAGAATGCCCCGATCCGGTTGTTTTCAGGAGTTTCCGGTGCGCCTTTCGTCCCTGTCAAAACCCTTCGCGCTCGCGCTGGCGAGCCTGTCCCTTGCCTTGACGGCCATCGCCACGCCCGCGCTGGCGAAGGGCAAGGGCTATCGCCACTACCAGATCGGCACGCTGGACAGCGCTACGCCCGGCCCGGTTTCGGGCGGCCTGCTGCTGATGGGTGGTGGAGACCGCAACCACGACGCGATGCACTGGTTCTTCGCCAAGGCGGGGCACGGGCACATCGTCATCCTGCGCGCGTCGCAGGCGGGGCAGGTCGGCAAGGAATTCTACAAGGACATCGGCGGCATCCAGTCGGCCGAGACGTTCGTGTTCTCCGACCGGGCAGCGTCCAGCGATCCCCGGGTGCTTGCCGCGCTGAAGCGGGCGGACGGCATCTTCATCGCGGGCGGCGACCAGTCCAACTACGTGCGCTACTGGCGCGGCACCCCGGTGGGCGCACTGCTCGACGCGCATGTCGCCGCGGGCAAGCCGCTGGCCGGCACCAGCGCCGGCCTCGCCATGCTGGGCGAGAAGCTCTACGGCGCGATGGACGGCGGCAGCATCACCAGCCCCGAGGCCATGGCCGATCCGTTCGGCCCCGCCAACACCATCGAAAGCGATTTCCTGCACCTCGCCCTGCTGAAAGGCGTGGTCACCGATACCCACTTCAAGGAGCGCGACCGGCTGGGCCGGCTGTTCGCCTTCCTCGCCAAGGCGCAGGCGGACCGCCCTGCCGACGCGCCGGCCATGATCGGCGTGGGCGTCGACGAAAGCGCCTCGCTGGCGGTGGAGCCCGACGGCACCGCCCGCATCTATGCCACCGCGCCCGATGGCGGCGCCTGGCTGGTCGATGGATCGACGCTGCGCGGGCTGCCCCGGCAAGGGCCGCTCAACGCCCCGCGCATCCGCGTGACGGGCATCGATCACCAGTCCGTGCTGCACCTGCCGGGCGGCACGGTTGACCGCCCCTCGTTCGTGCGGAATTATGCCGTTGCCGACGGGAAGATCACGGGCGAAACTCCGGCGCCCTGATAGCCCGGGAGCGATGGAGGACCATTTCGGCCATGTCGCTGACCTTGCCCGGCCATTCCCTTTCGCTCGACGACATAGACGAGCGGCTGCTGGCGCTGCTGCGCGAGGATGCCCGCCAGAGCATCGCGCATCTGGCCAAGGCGCTGGGCATCTCGCGCGGGCAGATCTATTCGCGGCTGTCGCGGCTGGAGGATGCCGGGATCGTGGCGGGCTATACCGTGCGGCTCGGCGCCGCCTTCGTCGGCCGGCGGGTGCGCGCGCATATCATGATCAAGACGATGCCCCGCTTCCACCGCGAAGTGGAACAGGCGCTGGGCCGGCTTGCGAGCGTGCAGGCGATCCACGCGATCAGCGGCGAATACGATGTGATCGCCATGCTGGAAACCGAGGACAACGCCCAGCTCAACGAACTGATCGACGATATCGGCCTGCTCGAAGGCGTGGAACGCACGACCACGTCGGTCATCCTGGCGACCAAGCTGGAACGTTGATCCCGTGCGCCAGAAAGGCTCCTTCCCGGCCGGAAGCGGGGTTGGTCGGGCCGCGATCCTTCTGTATCACGGCCACCAGCCTGCTCTGCATTACCGAGGTGTTCCGATGACGCGCGTACCGTTTCTTCCGTTGGCGGGCATCCTGGCCCTGACGGCAGGCACGGCCCACGCGCAGATGGCGCCACAGTACCGCGCGCTGCTGGACAAGACGATCGAATCGGGCAGCGATGCCGAGATCGACACCGTCGCCAAGTTCCTGAAGAAAACCGATCCGGCCGGCGCGGGCGAAGTGGACGCGGCGGTGGATGCCCACCGCGCGCGGACGGCCGAAGCGCAGAAGGAACGGCTGGCGCAGATGGCGATGTTCCAGGGCTGGAAAGGCGAAGGCCAGTTCGGCGCCTCGCAATCCTCCGGCAACGCCGATACGGTGGGCCTGAGCGCCGGGCTGGCGCTGAAGCGCGAAGGCCTGCACTGGCGGCTGGGCCTGCGCAGCCAGGTCGATTACCAGCGCACCAACGGGCAGACCAGCCGCAACCAGCTGCTGCTGGCGTTCGAGCCCGACTACCGCTTCAACGAGCGCCTGTTCCTGTTCGGCCTGACCCAGTACGAGCGCGACCGGTTCGCGGGCTTTTCGGCGCGCACGGCCGTTTCGGGCGGGATCGGCTATCGCCTGATCGCCGATCCGAAGTTCACCCTGGACGTGAAGGCCGGCCCCGCCTGGCGCAAGACCCACTATGTCAGCCAGCCGCTCGAAAACGTGGTGACCGGGCTGGGCGCGGTCAACGCCAAATGGAAGCTGTCGCGCGCGGTCTCGCTGACCGAGGACGCCAGCGCGCTGAGCGGCGCGCAGAACACCAACGTCACCTCGCTGACATCGCTCAGCGCCAGGCTCAACGGCGCCCTGTCCGCACGCACGTCCTATCAGGTGACCTACAACAGCAACCCGCCCGATACCTACAAGACGCTGGACACGATCACCCGCTTCACGCTGGTTTACGGCTTCTGAGCGCGGGCGGCCGGATCAATCCGGAATACGCAGCAGCTTCTCGCGCGAAGTTGCGCCGCGCAACAGCACAACTTTGGAAGCGGCGACGCCCAACGCCGCCGCTACGAGGTCGATCACCGCGCCAGTCGCCTTGCCGTCCTCCGGCTTGGCGCGCACTTTCACCAGCACGCGCCCGTCCGCGATCTCGACGCCTTCGGTCTTCGCGCCGGGCGTGACGCGCACCGCCAGCCGCCCTTCCGCATCGGCCAGCGCGCGCAAGGCCGCCGGCGGGGGCAGTTCAACCCTGGGCCGCGCCATCGAGCGCCGCCTTGTGGCGCTGGCCGTTGCGGACATAGTGGTCCACGCCCAGTTGCATGTCCGCCAGCGCCGCCTCGGTCAGATCGCGCATGAACGCGGCGGGGCGACCGCCCCAGAGCTGGCGCGCGCCGATGCGCTTGCCCGGCGTGAGCATCGCGCCGGCCGCGAGCATCCCGTCGCTTTCCACATGCGCGCCGTTCATCACGATCGCGCCCAGCCCCACGAAAGCGCGGTCTTCCAGCGTGCAGCCGTGGATCATCGCCATGTGGCCCACCAGCACATCCTCGCCGATGATCGTCGGGAAGCCGGCCGGATGGCGCGGATCGGGGCTATCGCAGTGGATCACCGTGCCGTCCTGGATATTGCTGCGCGCGCCAATGCGGATCGCGTTCACGTCCCCCCGCAGCACGCAGTTGTACCAGATCGACGCTTCCGGCCCGATCTCGACATCGCCGATGATCCGGCACCCCGGCGCGATGAACGCGGTTTCGTGGATGCGCGGCACCTTCCCGTCGAGCGAGAGGATCGTCGCATCGGGGTATCGCGCGCGCGGATCGGCGGTCATTTCCATCACACTCCCAGCAGATTGTCCCATCGGATATGCGGCAGGATCGAGGCATAGTCGTCCTGCCAAGGTTCGTCGCCCGGCGGCGCGTGCAGCGGCGTCCACGGCAGGTCGGGCCGGCGCACGGCGAGCCGCTCCAACCGCGCCCGATCCGGCGCGAGCGCTACCCAGTACGACGGGGTGAACCCGTCGCTATGCCGGCCGCTGTCGTCGCGCAGCCACGCCGTCCAGCCCTGCGCGCGGGCGATGCCGGCCACTACGGGCCGCAGATCGAGATAGCGGTTGGAAATATGCAGGATCAGCACGCCATCGGGCGCGAGCACGCGGCCATAGACCGCCAGCGCCTCGCGCGTGAGCAGGTGGAGCGGGATCGAATCCGACGAGAACGCGTCCACCACCAGCACGTCGAAGCTGCCCGGCGGCGTCTTCGCCAGTTCCAGCCGCGCATCGCCGATCCGGATCGCGGCATCGGGCGCGCAGGAATCGAGGAAGGTGAAGCGGTGCTGCGGCCGCGACAGCGCCACCACCGCCGGATCGATCTCGAAGAACGTCCAGCGCTGCCCCGGCCGCTTGTAGCAGGCGAGCGTCGCCGTCCCCAGCCCGACCACGCCCACGCGCGCCCGATCGCCGGCCGCGGTCAGCGCCAGCGCGACGCCCGAGGTCGGACCATAGTACGACGTCGGGCGCAGCCGGCGCGCGGCATCGGTATATTGCGTGCCGTGCAGCGTGGTGCCGTGGGTGAGATAGCGTTCGTGCCGGCGCGCGCTTTCGGTGATTGTGTAGATGCCGAAATAGCTGCGCGTGCGGTTGCCCGAAAGGCTGCGGTCGAGCGTTTCCTCCGCCCCCCGGCCCACCATCATCGCCAGCAGCACCAGCACGAACGCCCAGCGCCGCGCGAACACGATCACCCCGCAGGCGGCGATCGCCAGCGCGGCCATCAACACCAGCAGGGCATCGCGCCGCGGATCGAGGCCGCTCATCGACCAGCCCAGCGCGAAGGCGGCGATCACCACCACCAGCACCCCGCCCTGCCGCACGCGCGGCGGAATGTCCTCGATGCCCGACCAGTCGAGCAGCGGCACGCGCGGCAGCAGCGCGGCGGCGGCCAGCACCAGCAGCGGATGCTCCCACACCCAGTCGAACACCAGCGGCGCGATCAACGCGCAGAACACCCCGCCCAGCGCGCCGCCGGCGCTCATCACCAGATAGAAGAAGGTCAGCCGTTCCGGCTCGGGACGCAGCGCATAGAGCCGGGCGTGGAGCGCCACCGCCACCACGAACAGCAGCGCCACGGCCGCGCCGGCCTGTGCCATGGTGCCCGACGAGCGCGAGCTGACCGCCATCCCGCCCGCCAGCACCACCACCAGCGGCGCGGCGCGCAGGATCGCGCCCGCCAGCGCGCGGCTCTCCGCGAAGGCGATGCTGAAGCTCAGCAGGTACAGCCCCAGCGGGATCACCCACAGCAGCGGCATCGCGAAAATGTCGGTGGTGAGGAACGTGGTGGTCGAAAGCATCAGCCCCGAAGGCACGGCGGCGAGCGCCAGCCACAGCGCCACGCGCCGCGCCAGGATCGGATCACCCACCGGCACTGCCACGCCCGGCGCGCCGGCCGTGCCCTGCCGCACGGCGGCGCAGGCCGCGACCAGCGCGATCAGCAACGCGTAGCCCGCGCTCCAGCCCCAGCCCTGCGCCTTCAGCGGCAGCAGCGGCTCCACCAGCAGCGGATAGCAGATCAGCCCGGCGAAGCTGCCGAGATTGGAGGCGGCATAGAGCGCGTAAGGGTTGCCCGCAGCGGGATCGGCGGCGAACCAGCGCTGCATCAGCGGCGCCTGCGCGGAAACGAGGAAGAACACCGGCCCGATCGAGACCGCGAACAGCGCGGGCACCCACAGCGGTTCCCACCCCCGCGCGGGCGGCGGCAGATCGGCCAGCCGCACAGGCAAGGTCAGCACGGCCAGCGCCAGCAACGCGAGATGGATCGCGGCCTGCCGGCGGATCGGGAAGCGGCCGAGCCAGTGGGCATAGGCATAGCCGCCCAGCAGCAACGCCTGATAGACCAGCATCGCGCTGTTCCACACGTTCGGCGCGCCGCCCAGGCGCGGCAGCGCGGCGCGCGCCACCATCGGCTGGATCAGGAACAGCAGGAAGCTGCCGACCAGGATGGTGATGACGAAGCGCGTCCGGCTGGCTCGATCCGTCATGGTCCCTCCCGCACGATCAGGGGCGCTGGATGCGGTAGAGAACGTGACGGCGCAAGGGGTCGTTCGCCGACAGCGCGGGATGATCGAAATCGCGCGCGGGGTCATGCCGCATCCCGATCCTCTGCATCAGAGCCCGGCTGCGCGTGTTGCCGGTCGCTGTGATTGCCACGACCGACGGGCACGCGGTATTGCGCCAGGCCCAGGCCAGCACCGCTTCTGCCGCTTCGCGCGCCAGGCCCTGCCCCCATAAATCCGGCGCGATGGTCCAGCCGATCTCCGTTTCCCCCTCGATCGGCGGTGTTCCGGGCTTCAAGCCACACCAGCCGGCCATGCGGCCAAGCGTGCGCGGTTCGAGAGCCCAGAAGCAAAACCCGTGGCTTTCCTGATAGCCGTTCTGGCGCACGATCACGTCCGCTGAATCCGCAAGGGTCGGCGCGGCGCCCAGCGTGGCGCGCACGCGGGGCTCGTTGCACAAGGCATGGTGCCACGCCGCATCGTCGGCCTGCCAACGCCGCAGCACCAGCCGTTCGGTTTCAATCACCCGCCGCGCCCGGATCGCGCATCCCATTGTGCGCGCGTGATCGAATAGACGATGATTCGCCCGCTCACCGGATCGAAATCACCATTGGCGAAATCCAGGTCGGCGCGCCGCTCCATGCCCAGCCGGCGCATCAGGCCCCAGCTCGCGGCATTGCCCTCGACCGTCAGCGCAACGATATGCGGCGCGCCAAAATGCTCGAACCCGGCGGCCATGGCGGTCTCGGCCGCTTCGCGCGCATAGCCCTGCCCCCAGGCATCCTCGCGCAGGCGCCAGCCGATCTCGAAGTCCCCCAGCGGCCCGCCCGCCTGGTTGCACTTCTTCAACCCGCAGAACCCCAGGATCGCGCCATCGGCCTTGCGCTCCACCACCCAGAACGTGTGGCCGTGTTCGCGCGCGTAGCCTTCCAGCCGCTCCCGCGCCCCGCCCTCGGCCGCCTGGTCCATCACGCCGCCCAGCCAGCGCATGACGGCGGGCGTGTTGGTTCCCGCGAAGAACGGCGGCCAGTCTTCCCCGCGCCAGTCGCGCAGGACCAGTCGCGGCGTTTCGATCCGGAATTCAGCCATTCAGCAGCCGCGCGGCATGGGCGGCGTGGTAGGTCAGCACGCCCGAACAGCCCGCGCGCTTGAACGCCAGCAGCGTTTCCAGCACCATGGCGTCACGGTCCGCCGCGCCGGCCGCCACCGCCGCCTCGATCATCGCGTATTCGCCCGAGACCTGGTAGGCGAAGACCGGCACGCCGAAGGCTTCCTTCACCCGCACCGCGATATCGAGATAGGGCAGGCCGGGCTTGACCATGACCGTGTCCGCGCCCTCGGCCAGGTCCATCTCCACCTCGCGCAGCGCTTCCTCGGCATTGCCGGGGTCCATCTGGTAGGTCTTCTTGTCGCCCTTGAGCAGCCCGCGCGATCCAACCGCGTCGCGGAACGGGCCATAGAACGCCGAAGCATATTTGGCGGCATAGGACATGATCTGCACGTTCACGTGCCCGGCATCCTCCAGCGCCTGCCGGATCGCGCCGATGCGGCCGTCCATCATGTCGGAGGGGGCGATGATGTCCGCGCCGGCCGCCGCCTGGTTGAGGCTCTGCCCCACCAGCACCTCGACCGTGGCATCGTTGAGGACATAGCCTTCGCCGTCGATCAGCCCGTCCTGCCCGTGGCTGGTATAGGGATCGAGCGCGACGTCGGTGAGCACGCCGATCGCATCGCCACAGGCATCCTTGATCGCGCGGGTGGCGCGGCACATCAGGTTGTCGGGATTGAGTGCCTCGCCCCCGTCCGCGCTGCGGCGTTCGGGCTGGGTGTAGGGAAACAGCGCCAGGCAGGGAATGCCCAGCGCCACCGCTTCCTTCGCCCGCGCGACGATGCCGTCCACCGACCAGCGCGAAACGCCGGGCAGCGCGCCGATCGGGTCTTCCACGCCCGTGCCCTCGGCCACGAACAGCGGCCAGATCAGGTCGGCCGGAGTCACGAGCACTTCACGGTGCAGCGCACGGCTCCAGGCGGTGGCGCGGGTGCGGCGCAGACGGGTCATGGGATAGCTGGTCATGCCAGCCTTCCTAGGACTTTCACGCGCCGGTGCAATGGGTAGCGACAGGCCGGGACGAATTGCCCCACCCACATCGCCATCGGCTCTAGTGCGCGCGGGAAAGTCCCGGCTTCAGCGCCAGAACCTGCCGCAGCCGGGCCTTGTAGGCGGCGAGCTGGCCGGCATCGACCGCCTGGCGGTGGACCACGAAGCGGACCGACATCGGATCGACCGTCTGGCCGTTGCGATAGAGTTCGTAGTGCAGGTGCGGGCCGGTCGAGAGGCCGCTGGAGCCGACATAGCCGATTACCTGCCCGCGCCGGACCTGCATCCCCGGCGAAACCGCGATGCGGCTCATGTGGCCATAGCCGGTGCCGATGCCGCCGCCATGTTCCAGCCGCACGTAATTGCCGTGGCCGCCATGCCAGCCGGTATAGCTCACCGTGCCGTCGGTCACGGCATAGACCGGCGATCCCCAGGCGGCGCCGAAATCGATGCCGGCGTGCATCCGGGTGAAGCCCAGGATCGGATGGCGGCGCAGGCCATAGCCCGAGGTGATCCGCCCGGCCACCGGCGCGCCGAGCATGGCCGAATCGCTGGTTTCCCCGCCGGTCATGCCGTCGAGCGAGAGAAAGCCGCCGTCCGGCCCCCAGCGCAGCAGTTGCACGCGCGGCTTGCCGTCGCGCGTCACGCCGGCATAGATCAGGTCGCCCGGCTGGCTTTGCCCGTCGGCGGTGCGCCGGTCGGTAAAGACAAGGTCGAACTCGTCGGTGGGCGCGATATCCTCGAACGAAAGGTACTGGTCGATCGTGCGCAGGTAATCCTGCACCGTGCTGGGCGGCGCGCCGGCGGCACGGGCCGAACGGTAGAGGCTGGTCCCCACGATCCCGCGAATGCGCAGCGGGCTGCTGTCCACCGCGATCGGCATTTTCGCCAGCACCAGCCCGGCGCCTTCGCGGCGGATCGCCAGCGCCAGATCAAAGCGCGGGCGGAAGCCGATCGCCTGCAGCGGGCGCGGCTCGGACGGGCCGCCGCGCGGCCCCAGCGTGATGTCGAAGCGCGTGCCCGGCGCGATTGCCGCCGTTCCGGCCGCATCGGCCACCAGCGCGGCGACGCGGTCGGCGTCGCCCGTGGCCACGCCCGCGCGTTGCAGCATCCGGCCCAGCGTGTCGCTTTCGCCCAGAGTCGCGGCAAGCTGGATCACGGGGCGTTCAGGGGCCGAATCGAGGCGGATGACCGCCTCGGTCGCGGCAAAATGGCGGCCATTGCCCGCGCCCGCCGCGAACGGGCGGATCGCCTGCGCGCGAAATTCGGCCCGCGCGGTATCGTCGAGCGTGACCAGCGGCGCGGCCGAAAGCGGGGCGAAGCTGGGCCAGAACAGCAATGCGGCAAAGGCAAGCCCCAGCATCGTGCCCAGCCCGCGAAACCAGCGGGCGCTGCCGATGTCCTCGGCCAGATCGGGCGTCAGGTCGTGCGCGCGGGTCCAGCGCTCCACGCGCCGGCACAGATCGTTCCAGCGCCGGGCAAGGCCGGGGAAGCGCGAAGGAGATGGCCGCAAGGCCGAAGCCGGGCGCGTTGGTGTGGACGGTTGCTCGGAAACGGGCGCCGCTACGCTCGCGGGCGGAACAGGCGCAAGGGGGCGCGCGCGGCCGAACACCACGTTCCCCGACCCTGCCAGTCCCTCGCGCGGACCGAACACTCCGGCTGCTCCTTTCCTGCGCCCGGCCGCGATCAATCCGCCGGGAAAGTTCGCCTCAGCCCTGCACCTTCAAGGTAAAGACCGCGTTAAACTCTCGTCGGGCGCGGATCATCGGCGGCGGATTATCTGGCAGGGCAGGGATACCGGTTGCGGAACAGGTCTGCCACCGCCGTCGCCACCGTGGTCTGGCCGCGCGCGCCGACCGGGTAAGTCCGCATCTGGCCGATCACGTCGTCGCTGTTGAACGGCGCGCGACCCGCGGGCGGGCAACTGCTGGGGCGGCCGGCGGCCTGTTCACCGCGCAGGCGCGCGCGATAGGCCTGCGCAGCCCCGGTCACTTCACCCTTGAGCAGCGAATAATCCGAAGACATCAGCGCCAGCGGCCCCCTCGCGCGCAACGCATCGGCCTTGGACAGAAACGTGGCGACGGTCATGTCCCCGGGCGCGGCCGTCAGCGGCATGGCAAGGCACAGCAGGCCGGCTGCGGCGGCAATGGCGATTGGCTTCATGGCTCCCGTCCCTTCGTTGTGCGGCCGCCTCATCGGGTTCGGCGCAAATCGTCGGCCCGGACGGTAGTCACTGGCGCGCGACTTGGCTATTCCTTCGCGCAACGACGGGGGCAGCATGAACGAGAAAGTGCCGGCAAGCGCGGCGGGCGATGGCCATACGCACGAAACCGCGTGCCTGAACTGCGGAACCACGCTGGTCGGCAGCCATTGCCACGCCTGCGGGCAGGCGGCGCATGTCCACCGCACGCTGGGCGCGTTCTTTCACGATCTGCTGCACGGCGTTTTCCATTTCGAGGGCAGGATCTGGCGCACGCTGCCGATGCTGGCCTGGCGGCCGGGCGATCTCACCCGCCGCTATGTCGCGGGCGAGCGCGCGCGCTTCGTCTCGCCGCTGGCGCTGTTCCTGTTCGCCGTGTTCCTGATGTTCGCGGTGATGAAGCAAACCGCCGGAGAGATCACGCCACAGACGACGATCGACGCCGACGGCAAGGCGCAGGTCGTCGGCAACGGCGAGATCAACTCCGTTTCCAGCGACGTGCCGGTGATCGACCACGCGTTGCGGAAGTTCAAGGCCAACCCCGGCCTGGCGCTCTACAAGGTGCAGACTTACGCCTACAAGTACAGCTGGCTGCTGATCCCGATCTCGGTGCCGTTCGTGTGGCTGCTGTTTCCGTTCAGCCGGCGCTTCCACCTCTACGACCACACCGTGTTCGTGACCTATTCGATCAGTTTCATGACCATTCTGGCCACGGTGCTGATGCTGGCCAGCCTGGCGCATCTGCCGGGGCTGGCAATCGTGGCGCTGCTGGTGCCGCCGCTCCACCTCTACCGGCAGGTGCGCGGAGCCTATGGCGTTTCGCGTTTCGGCGCGCTGTGGCGCACGCTGGCGCTCGGCATCGTCGCCTTTGCCGCGCTGGTGCTGTTCGCCCTGTTCGTTCTGGCCGAAACCGGCGCCTGAGCCTTTCCGAAGCGCGGCGTCAGCAATCGAGCACGTAAGGCCCGATCCCGCGCGCTTCCAGCGCGGCATGGGCATCGGCGGCGCGCGCCAGCGGGAACCGCCCGCCGATCGCCAGCGGCAACGCGCCCGCAGCCATGGCACCGAACAGCGCGGCCGATGCCGCGACCAGCTTCTCGCGCGTGCCGACATAGGCCCAGAGGAACGGCCGCGTCAGCGAAAGCGACTTCGCGCCCAGCCGGGAAATGTCGAGCGGCGGGATAGTGCCCGAGGCCTGCCCGTAGTTGACCAGATGCCCGCGCGTCGCCAGCACCGCCAGCGATCCGTCGAAGGTATCCTTGCCCACCGCGTCATAGGCCACTTCCACGCCCGCGCCGCCGGTCAGCTCCATGACGCGCGCGACCACGTCCTCCTCGCGATAGCGGATCACCGCATCGCACCCGGCAGCCTGCGCCAGCGCGACCTTCTCGTCCGATCCGGCGGTGCCGATCACAGTTGCGCCGCGCAACTTCGCCACGCGCGCGACAAGCTGGCCCACGCCGCCGCCCGCCGCCTGCACCAGCACGTTCGCGCCGGGCGAGACGGGGTGGACATCGGCGACCAGCGCCTGCGCGGTCAGGCCCTTCAGATACCACGCCGCCGCCACGGCATCGTCAACGCTGTCGGGCACGGGCACCGCCAGCGCGGCATCGACCACGCGGGCGCGGGCATAGCCGCCGTACGTACGCTCGATATAGGCCACGCGGTCGCCAGGCGCGAAACCGGTCACGCCCTCGCCCGTGGCCTCCACCACGCCCACGCCTTCCAGCCCCGGAATGCCCGGCAGCGCCAGCGTGCGGTACGATCCCGAACGGACGTAGATGTCGTGGAAATTCACGCCGGCGGCGGTCTGCCGGATCAGCAGTTCACCCGGACCAGGTGGCGGAAGCGGTACCTCCTCCAGCACCAGGGCCTCGGGGCCGCCATAGGCGCGGATCACGATCGCTTCGGTGGTCTGGGTCATGAAAGGAGCCTCGCCATGGGAAGGGAAGGATTTGACAGTTCCCGCTCGTCCCGAGCTTGTCGAAGGACGCGCGATACGGCCGCCCACCGCGATGGATGGGACGGGGAGTTCCGTTGGCGCGCGTGCTTCGACAAGCTCAGGCCGAACGGGGAGTTGGTCTTTGGATCCAAGGCGTGAGAACGGTGGAGCGTGTCCGCCCTCTCACGCTCCCTGCGGCTGCACCCCCGCACCGCCGCCCGAGAAGCGGCGTCCCGCGCGCGGCACGGCCGAACCCTGCGCCGCGGCCGGGCGATAGCTGCCGGCCGGCGCGTCGGGCCGATCGATCTTACCGGTTTCGAGCAGCACCTTGATCTCGTCGCCGGTCAGCGTCTCGTATTCGAGCAGCGCGTTGGCGAGCAGGTGGAGCTTGTCCTCGTTGGTCTTGAGAATATCGACCGCGCGGGCATGCGCGCCATCGACCAGACCGCGAATTTCGCTGTCGATCAGCTTGTTGGTCTCGTCCGACATCATCGTGCGCTGGGTGCCACCCATGCCGAGATAGCCTTCCTGGCTCTCTTCGTACTGCAGCGGCCCCAGCTTGTCCGACATGCCCCACTTGGTGACCATGCTACGCGCCAGCGAGGTGGCGTACTGGATGTCCGACGAGGCACCCGAGGAGACCTTGTCGTAGCCGAAGATGATCTCCTCGGCCACGCGGCCACCCATCGAGACCGAGAGGTTCGCGTGCATCTTGTCGCGGTGGTACGAGTACGAATCGCGCTCGGGCAGGCGCATGACCATGCCCAAGGCACGGCCGCGCGGGATGATCGTGGCCTTGTGGATCGGGTCGCTGGCCGGCTCGTTGACCGAGACGATGGCGTGGCCGGCCTCGTGATAGGCGGTCATCTTCTTCTCGTCGTCGGTCATGACCATGCTGCGGCGCTCTGCGCCCATCATGACCTTGTCCTTGGCGTCCTCGAATTCCTGCATGGCGACAAGGCGCTTGTTGCGCCGCGCGGCCAGCAGCGCCGCCTCGTTGACGAGGTTGGCGAGGTCCGCACCCGAGAAGCCCGGCGTGCCGCGTGCGATCACGCGGGCGTTGACGTCGGGCGCCAGCGGCACCTTCTTCATGTGGACCGAGAGGATCTTCTCGCGGCCCTCGATATCGGGGATCGGCACAACCACCTGACGGTCAAAACGGCCCGGGCGCAGCAGCGCCGGATCGAGCACGTCGGGTCGGTTGGTGGCGGCAATGATGATGATGCCCTCGTTCGCCTCGAACCCGTCCATCTCGACCAGAAGCTGGTTCAGCGTCTGCTCGCGCTCGTCGTTCGAATTGCCGAGGCCATGGCCGCGATGGCGGCCGACCGCGTCGATTTCATCGATGAACACGATGCACGGCGCGTTCTTCTTGGCCTGTTCGAACATGTCGCGCACGCGGCTGGCGCCGACGCCGACGAACATCTCGACGAAGTCCGAGCCCGAAATGGTGAAGAACGGCACGCCCGCCTCGCCCGCGATGGCGCGGGCCAGCAGGGTCTTGCCGGTGCCGGGCGAGCCGACCAGCAGCGCGCCCTTGGGAATCTGGCCGCCGAGCTTGGAAAAGCGGCTGGGATCGCGCAGGAATTCGACGATTTCCTGCAGTTCCTCGCGCGCCTCGTCGATGCCGGCCACGTCATCGAAGGTGACCCGGCCCGAACGCTCGGTCAGCATCTTGGCCTTGGACTTGCCGAAGCCCATCGCGCCCGATCCGCCGCCCTTCTGCACCTGGCGCAGCGCGAAGAACGCCACGCCCAGGATCAGCAGGAACGGCAGCGACTGGGCCAGGATATAGAGCAGCAGGTTGGGTTCTTCCTGCGCCTTGCCGGCATATTGCACGCCGTTGTCCTGCAACAGCTTGGGCAGGTCGTTGTCGCCCGGAACCGGGATGGTCGCGAACTGCTGGTCGTTCTTGAGCGTGCCGGTGATGCGGTCCTGCCCGATCTGCACCTCGCGCACCGCGCCTTCGGCCACACGCGCGCGGAAATCGGAATAGCGGATCAGCGTGCCGCCGCTGTCCGTCCGCGCGCCGAACATCGACACCACGAGCAGGAGCGCCAGGAAAATGCCGCCCCAGACAAGGAGGCTCTTGATCCACGGATTACCCTGCGGCTGGTCGTCGTTCATCGCAATGCCTTCGAATGGGCGGACTCGTCCCGCCTGCGCTCCCGTCAATGTAGGAGCGCGAGGGTGAATAGCAATATAACCGAAGGTCCGAATTTCCGGTAGCCGCCCGCCCGCCCTTCGTCGCCGGGCTTACTGCGAAGGCTGCAGCTTGGTGTTCAGCACCCAGCCCACGTTGTCGTTCTCGTCGGCCACTTCCCACCACAGGCCCTGCTTGTTGCCGGTGGGGAACACGATCGAGCCGGGAGGCAACGTGCGGACGACCGCGCCGCCCGCCGCCGGCGTGCGGCGCATCGTAACCGGGGCGAACGCGGTGAAGCTGCGCGTCGGCGCGGCCTCGGCCGTTCCCGCGGACCCCGCTTGAACGCCGCCCAGTTCGGTCACCAGCTTGCTGTACGCATCGATGAACGCCAGCGTGACGATCCGGCCGATGTCGGTGTTGTCGTACCCGCCACCGACCACGCCCGCGCCCACGCCGCCGAAGAACCCGCCGCCCGCGCCGAAGCTGATATCGTTCTTCGCGGCATAGCCTTCGACCGTGGCGATGGTTTCGGTGGTGCGGACATTGGTGACCGACAGAACCGTGTTGGCTTCGAGCTTGCGGCTCTTGATCCCGCCCAGCAGGCCGCCGACCGCCCCGCCGAACAGGCCGCCGACCGCGCCGGCCGCGCCGCTGCCCTGCGAATTGCGGTTAGCGCCCTGCACTTCGGCGACCAGCACATAGTCCGCCGCACGGATCTGGTTCTGGCCGACGTTCGATCCGCGCTGGTGGCCCAGGTTGGCGCCGATGTCGCGCTCGCGCTGCGCCGCGCTCAACCCGGTGCCGCGATCGACCAGGTTGAAGCAGCCCGAACGCTGCACGATCACTTTCAGCAGCTTCTGCGGCGGCGCCAGATTGTACTGCGTCCAGCCATAGGGATCATCGCCATCGACGATCGAGATCGTGCCAAGCTTGCGCGCGCAATGCGGCACGTCGTTCGCCGCCTGCCGCTGAAGCTGCTCGGCATTGGACGGCTTGGCCTGCTTCGGCTCGGCATAGGCGGGCGTCGTCAGCAACGACAGCAGGACAACGGACGGAATCAGCTTGTTCATCGAAGGCCCCCGAATCGGAAATCGCAACATGGCCGGTTCATGGACGAAGCAGACCCGCCGATGCTGTGACGCAGATTACTCTCCGTGAACCCGGAATGGCAATTCTCCTTGCGGGAGAGTCATTTATCCCCGCCGCGATGCGGCGCGGCGCGGGTGAAGCGCCATTCCGCGCCCCGGCCTTCGCCGCGCACGCCGGCCAGCGTGGCGATGCCGCCCGCCGCCAGCGCATCGTGCCACCGCGCCAGTTCCGGTCCGCGCGGCTGGCCTGCGCCCAGCTCCGCGACGATCCGTTCCAGCGCGCGCAAGGCCACCGCGCGCGGGACCGCCATCGCCCAGACCAGCCCGTCCGCATCCCGCCGGGCGGAGGCGAAGGCGCGCTCCGCCATCCATTCGATCGCCGCATCGGCATCGGCCAGATGCGCCATGCTGTCGGTCAGCCCGTCGATGTCCAGCCCTCCGCCCGAGGCCAGGGCATCGCGCACGCGCACCCGTTCGAAGCGGGGATCGCGGTTCGAGGGATCATCGGCGGGCGTGATTCCGGCGGCAGCGACCAGCGTGGCAAGCTCCGCCCGGCGCCAGCCGAGCAGCGGACGCAGCAGCGGCAGGTCGGGATGGCCCGGCACCGCGGCGCGGACGCGCATTCCGGCCAGGCCGCGCACGCCCGCCCCCCGGTTCAACCGCATGACAAAGGTTTCGGCCTGATCGTCGGCATGGTGCGCGGTGACCAGCGCGCCCAGCCCCTCGGCCCGCAGCCAGTCCCCCAGCGCCGCATAGCGCGCCGTCCGCGCCCGTGCCTGCACCCCCGCGCCGCCCGGCAGCGCCAGGGTGATCGTGCGATGGACGATGCCGCGTTCCCGGCACAGCCGGGCGACCATCCCGGCTTCGCCCGCGCTTTCGGCGCGCAGACCGTGATCGACCGTGGCGACCGCGAAACGCCCCGGCAGCACCGCGCAGGCCAGCAGCATCAGGGCCAGACTGTCCGGTCCGCCCGAAACCGCGAGCCCGACGGGCGTCGCTTCGGGCCAGAGCCGCTCCCAGACGCCCGAAAAGCGGGTCAGCGCCGCGTCAATCGCACTTCACCCCCCGCGTGGCGGCCTCGTACTGCGTCTTGAGCCGGCCTTCGACATCCTGCGGATAGGTCGCGCGGAATTCCTGGAACGCGCCGCAGGCCCGCTTGGTATCCTTGATCCGCGTCATCGCCACGCCCAGGTAGAGCAGGCTGTCAGACGCGCGATCGCCCTTCTTGTCGGCCAGGTAGTTCTGCAGGAAGAACTGCGCCGCCGTGCCCGGCTTGCCATCGTCCAGCCAGGCGCGGCCCAGCAGGTTGCGGGCATAGCTGATCCGCTTGTGGCGCGGATACTGGTCCACCACCTTCTGCAGCTGCTGCGCCGCTTCCGGATAGAACTTCGCTTCCCACAGGCGATAGCCGTAAAGGTATTCGTCCTCGCCCGCATCGTTGGACTTGGGCTTTTCGATTGCCCGCACTGCCGCGACGCGATCGGCCGACGGAGTCGCTGGCGTCGGGGTCGCCGAAGGAGCGGGCGCGGCGGCCGGTTTGGCGGCGGGCTTTGTCGTCACGGGCGGGAGGGTAATCGCACCTGCCGGCGTTGCCGGCGTCGATGCCGCCGCTTCCGGTGCCGCGCTGGGTGCGGGGGCCGGCTCCAGCGCGGTCAGGCGCGCTTCCAGCTTGCCCATCCGGTTCTGGTTTTCCTCGGTCTGGGCGGTCAGGCGCTGCAACTGCTGCTCCACCGCGTCCATGCGGCTGAGCAGGTCCGTCACCGCGCCGGCGGCGGGCGTGCCGACGGCAGCGGGAGCGGGCGTGGCGGCGGCGGTGATCTCCGGCGCGAAGGTCTTGCCCGCGCCATCGGGGAACACCTTGCGCTGGACCGCGCGCAATTCCGTCTCGACGCGCTTGAGCCGATTTTCGACCGTCTCCTGCGCCTGCGCGACGGCAACGGTCGGCACCACGGCAGCCAGCGTGAGCAAGGCCAGCGCCACCAGCGAACCACGGCTGCGGAACTTCGTCTTCATCGTCACTCCCGTCTGTCCGCCCGGCCACGTGCCGGGAAAACGCGCGTGTCACGCGCAACAACCCCCTGCGGATGGCGTCACGCCGCCAGAACGCGGCCCGCCGTCATCGCGTGTTGCCTCAGGCCGCTCTCGAAGTCGAGCGGGTCCGCGCAATCAAGGGGTGGGTAACACCGCCGGAGACGCGGCAGCGGCGGCCGGCGTTTCGGCCGGCACGATCGCGGCGGGCACCCCGCGCTCCGCCCGGCCGTTGCCCGCCGCAGGGCGCGGCGGCGATGCCGGGGCCGGGGCCTGTTGCGCGGCCGGAGGAGGCGGCGCGGCGCGGGCCAGCAGCGCCGCGGCGGAAACCGGCACGTCCTTCACGATGCGCTGCGTATCGGCGATGCGGGGCACCGGTTTCCCGCCCACCGTAATCGCCAGGGCGTCGGGCCGGGCGGTCCACAGCCTGGGCTCCTGCACTCCGGCGGGAATGGTCCAGCTTTCGCCCTTGGCCAGCTGCTTCTGCAACAGCTGCGCGCCCGCACCATCGTAGAACTTGACCCAGATGCCATCGTCCAGCGCGGTGAACACGACCGGCGCGGAGGCCGTGGGCGCGGCCGTCACCGGGGCGGTCGGGGCCGGAGCCACCGGCGAGGCTGCGGGAGACGGCCCGACCAGCGGCGGCAGTTCCGCCGCGGGCCAGTACGAGCTGCGCCAGAACACCAGCCCCAGCGCGATGACGATCAGCACCAGAACGCCGGCCAGCCAGCTCAGCAGGCGCGACGGGGTCTTGGCCGGATCGCCCACTTCGAACTGGTGAATTTCGCGCGGGGGAGCGGCCGGTTCCTGCCGGTCCAGTTCGGCGCGCAGGTCGGCCAGGATCGCCTTGTCGTCCAGCCCCACGGCGCGGGCGTAGCTGCGCGCGAAGCCCAGGGCATAGGGCCGGCCGGACAGGGCCGCGTAATCGCCGGCTTCCAGCGATTCGACATGGCGCGTAGTTATCCGCGTGCGCGTGGAAAGATCGCCGACGCTCAGCCCGGCGGCCTCGCGCGCCGCGCGCAGCCGTGCGCCGACAGCCATGTTGCCAGGCAAATTGCCCGCCATGCCGCCGGCCACGGTTTCCCCCGCCTTCGAGGAGGCGGCATTCGCTTCGGCATCCGTGGCGACAAATTCGTTACCGTCGGCTTCGGCCACGGTGCGACTCCCAAATTTTATGCAGGGTTATCCCAATGCGCAGGGCTTCGTTGCAATTGCGCGAAAGTCAACGGTTTTGCGCCACATTGCGGCGGTTCTGGAGACGAATCCCTCCGGTCCAGTTCTATTCGCAATCGATTCCGCGCGCGGCGGCCCATTCCTGCAACGCCGTGCGCATGGATGGAGGCGGTACGGCCAGCCAGGCATCCATCGCGGCACGGATCTCGCTGGTGTCGATCTGGCGAACCAGTTCCTTGATCGGGCCGACGGCCGCCGGCGTGATCGACAGCCGATCGATGCCAAGGCCCAGCAGGGCCAGCGCTTCCAGCCGCCGGCCGCCCATTTCGCCGCACACGGTCACCAGCGTGCCATGCGGCGCGACGGTGGTGACCACGCGGCGCAGGAAGCGCAGGATCGCCGGGCTCAGCCAGTCATAGCGTTCGGCCAGCTTGGGATTGGCGCGGTCCGCCGCGAACAGGAATTGCGTGAGATCGTTGGTGCCGATCGACAGGAACGACAGCCGCGGCGCCAGCACGTCCAGGCATTCGGCCAGCGCCGGCACTTCCAGCATCGCGCCATAGCGCACCGCTTCGGGAACCACCTTCTTCTGCCGGCGCAGGAAGGCGATCTGGCCGTCGAACACCGCCTTTGCCGCATCGAACTCCCACGGTTCGGTGACCATCGGGAACATGACGTTGAGCGTGCGCCCCGCCGCCGCTTCCAGCAGCGCGCGCGCCTGCACCTTGAGCAGCCCGTCCCGCTCCAGCGCGACGCGCAGCGCACGCCAGCCCATCGCGGGGTTTTCCTCGCTTTCGCCATCGTTGTGCCGCAGATAGGGCAGCACCTTGTCGCCGCCGATATCGACCGTGCGGAACACCACCGGGCGATCGCCGGCGGCGTCCAGCACATCGCGGTAGAGCCGCGTCTGCCGCTCGCGCGCGGGCAGCGTGGCGGAAACGAGGAACTGGAATTCGGTGCGGAACAGGCCGATGCCATCGGCCCCGGTCAGGCTGAGCATCGGCGTGTCATCGCGAAGGCCGGCGTTGATCATCACCGTGATCCGCCGGCCATCGCGCGTCACCGGCTCCAGATCGCGCATCGCGGCGTAGGCCTGCTGGCGCTCGCGGTTCCGGGCGAAGCGTCCCTCGAACGCCTCGACCATCGCCGGCGTGGGCCGCACGTCGATCACGCCCTGGTCGGCATCGAGCAGCAGCGGATCGCCTTCGCGCACCATGCCGCGCATGCCCCGGACGCGGCCGATCACCGGAACGCCCATCGCCCGCGCCACGATTACCACGTGCGCGGTGAGCGAGCCTTCCTCCAGGATCACGCCCTTCAGGCGCCGCCGGTCGTATTCCAGCAGTTCTGCGGGGCCGAGATTGCGCGCGATCAGGATGGTATCCCCGCGCAACCCGTGCGACGCCGCCGTGCCGAGCTGGCCCGACACGATGCGCAGCAACCGGTTGGACAGATCCTCCAGATCGTGCATCCGGTCCGCCAGCAGCGCGTCGTCGATCTGGCGCATCCGCATCCGCGTGCGCTGCTGCACGCGCTCGATCGCGGCTTCGGCGGTCAGGCCGGAATCGATCGCCTCGTTGATGCGGCGGCTCCAGCCTTCGTCGTAGGCGAACATCTTGTAGGTCTCGAGCACTTCCTCGTGCTCTCCGCCCACGCCGAATTCGGCCTGCTGGGCCATGCGCTCGATCTGTTCGCGCATCTTGTCGAACGCCAGATAGACGCGCTGCCGCTCGGCCTCGATGTCCTCGGCGACGATATGTTCGATGGTGACGCGCGGCTGGTGGAACACCGCCATGCCCGCGCCCAGCCCCTTGACCAGCGTCAGCCCCTTGAGCCGTTCCGGGCCGGTGAGGTGCGCGGGCACGCCCAGCGTTTCCTCCTCGTCGATCAGCTCGGCGTTGGCGATCAGTTCCGACAGCACCATGGCCACGGTCTGCAGGGCCTCGATCTCGACTTCCTCGTACCGGCGCGGGTCGACGTGCTGGACGCCCAGCACCCCCACCGCCCGTTCGCGCCGCACGATCGGCACGCCGGCAAAGGAATGGAACTTCTCCTCGCCCGTTTCGGGGCGGAACGCGAAGTCCGGATGGGATGCCGCCTCGGCAAGATTCAGCGTTTCCGACCGTTCCGCGATCGTGCCGACCAGACCTTCGCCCACCGCCAGCCGGGTGACGTGGACGGCCGACTGGTTCAGCCCGCGCGTGGCGAACAGTTCGAGCATCCCCTCGCGCAGAAGGTAGATCGAACAAACTTCGCTGTTCAGGCTTTCGCCGATGACCTCCACCACCTGGTTGAGTTTGGCCTGCGCGCCGGCGCGCGAGGCCATGACCTCGTGAAGTGACGTCAGGATAGCGCGGGCGGCGGCAACGGCGGACTGCATGGCCATGGCCTAGCGCAGCACAGCCGGTTTGGAAACGCCGAGCGGCGCCGGTTCAGCATAATTCGTATGCGACGGGATAAGGGAGCGGGCGCCTGCCGCTTCTCCAAGCGAAAGGCCGCCCCTTTCGAGGGCGGCCGGCGCTTTGCGTCAGTGGATTTGCGCGATCTCTTCCTTGATCCGCAACTTTCGCCTCTTGAGGTCCTGCAGGAGGGTATCGTCAGGCACCGGACGGGCCATTTCCTGCTCGATCTGGCGTTCCAGACCGGCGTGTTTCGTCCGCAATGCGCTGATATGCGATGTTTCCATGCGTTTGTCCTCCTTGCGGGGCCTATCCCCGCACGTGGCTTCCTGCTGGCGGGCGTTTCCCGCTTTTGTCGTGTCCCGCGGGACACCCCGCCGGTGATACAATCGCCGACTCTGCGGCGGCTGCGTTGTCATGCTTTCACATTCCCCGTATCTTGCAAGTTAATCCGCGTCGGGATGCTGCGAATACGGGATCGACCGTACGTCGCGGGAAAGGAACCACCCGCCGCGCCACGGAGTGTTAGGGCGTGACCGAAGAGGAAATGCGCAAGCGGCTGGAAGCGTTGCGTCTGGAACACCGCGATCTTGACGCGGCGATCGATGCGCTGACCAACGCCGGCGTGCGCGACCAGTTGCAGATCGCCCGGCTGAAGAAGCGCAAATTGTTGCTGCGCGATCAGATCGCCATTCTCGAAGACTATCTGATCCCTGATATTATAGCCTGAAAAACAATACCCTGCGCCGGGGGAACGGTGCCGCTCCCGTTCGCGCGCCTGTACCGGAACGACACAGAACCATCTTTGAACAGGTCCTTCGCCAAGGCCCTGTTGGCGAGTGCCGGGGCGGCGGATTATGCGGGCTTCATGCCGCTCCTGCCCAGCATTCACCCGCGCATCGTCGAAGCGCTCTACAGCGAGGCCCTCGTCCTGGCCGACATGCTGCGCGAACGCTTCGAAAGGCTGCGCAACGATGCCTCGGCCACCGAAGACGAGCTGCTGCGCGTGCAGTTTTCCTGCGAGGCGCTGCGCACGACGACGCGCGTGATGCATTGCCTGGCCTGGCTGCTCAACCATCGCGCCTATTTCGCGGGCGAGCTTTCCGAACTGCAACTGCGCCGTCACGGCCGGCTGATCGCCAACTATCCCGCCAGCGATGCCGCCGCGCTGGAAATGCTGCCCGGCGACGCGCGCCTGCTGGTCCATGAGAGCGAGCGGCTCTACGAGCGCATTACCCGTCTTGAACGGGCATGGCGGAGCGAGGACGGGCGGAATGCGGGCGGGCAGAACCTCAGCGTCATCGACCGCCTGCGGGAACGCCTGGACGAACGGTTCGCCGGAACGGCGGGCTGAAGCCTCCCGCCCGCGCGAGAGGTTGCGCCACTGGCCCGCAATCCCCATAGCTTGGGGATGAACAGTACCGAAAAGCAGGGCTCGCCCGCCAATACGGCCGTCGATCTGGCCGACAGTTCCACGTGGAACACGGGTGTGGCCGAAGCGCTTGAACCGCTGGTGCGGCGCGTGCTGGCGCCCAATCCCTCGCCCTACACCTTCACCGGCACCGGGACCTACATCATCGGTGCCGGCGACGACGTGGCGGTGATCGATCCGGGTCCGAACGGCACCGGCGTCGCGGGCCATGCCGACACCCGGGGCGATGGCCATGTCGAGGCCATTCTGTCCGCGATTGGCGACGCGCGCCTCGTCGCGATCCTGTGCACGCACACCCATCGCGATCACAGCCCGGCCGCCCATCCCCTGCGCGCCGCGACCGGCGCACCGGTGATCGGCTGCGCGCCGCTGGTGATCGAGGACACGGGGCCGCGCGCGGACGCGGCCTTCGATCCGACCTATCGCCCCGACCGGGTGCTGGAGGACGGCGAAACGCTGTCCGGCACGGGCTGGACGCTGCAAGCGGTCGCTACGCCAGGGCACACCAGCAACCACCTTTGCTATGCGCTGCGCGAAAGCGGGGCGCTGTTCACCGGCGATCACGTGATGGGCTGGTCGACCTCGGTCGTCTCGCCGCCCGATGGCGACATGGCCGCCTACATGGCCAGCCTGCAGAAGCTGCACGATCGCGAGGACAGGGTGTACTATCCCGCGCACGGCCCGGCCATCCCCAATCCGCGCCAGTTCGTGCGCGGCATGCTGGGGCACCGCCGCCAGCGCGAACGCCAGATCGTGACCCTGCTGGAAAGCGCGCCACGGACGATCGAGGATATGGTCGCGGCGATGTACAAGGGGCTAGCCCCCCGGTTGCACGGCGCGGCCGGCCGCTCTGTTCTGGCGCATCTGATCGATCTGGAACGGCAGGGCCGTGTCGCGCGTTCGGGGGACGTATGGACGAGCCTTTCCTGACCACCGACCGACCGACCGTTTCCGGAAGCGGTGCTCCGCCCCCGCACGCATCTTCGCCGCGCGCACCGGCGCTGGCGCGTGTTTCCGCCCTGCCCTGGCTGCTGTTTCTGGTGGTCGCGGTAATCGCGGCCTGGCTGGCGTGGCGGCAGTTCCGCCCGGCGGACATCGGCGACCCGCTCGCCACCTCGCTGATCGCGTTCGAGAAGCAGGACAAGCTCACCGTGTTCAGCGCGCAGCTCGCGCCGGTGGTGTCGAGCGACGATGCGCGGCTGTTCGGGCTGGTGAAATCGAAACAGGTCGCGGTGATTCCGGCGCGCGTCGACTATACCATCGCGCTGGATCAGGTGGGGCGCGACCGGATGAAGTGGGACGCCGCGAACAAGACGCTGTCGGTGCGCCTGCCGCCGCTTACCGTCAGCCGCCCCAACCTCGACGAGGCGCGCGCGCAATACCTGCGCGAAGGGGTGTGGATCACGCGCGACGCGCAGGACAAGCTGACGCGCGACAACACCCGGCTGGCCGAACAGATCGCGGTGGAACAGGCCGGCAACCCGGTGCTGATGAACCTGGCGCGCGGCGCGGCGAAAGAAGCCATCCGGCAGAATCTGGCTATTCCGTTGCAGGTTGCCGGTTACGGCGAAGTCAAGGTCGTGGTACTTTTCGACGGAGAACCGAATCCGGGGTGACGGGCGTCATTGGTCCGCGCGCGCCCTTGTAATATCGGGACGCGCCTGGACTGATCGGAGATCCCCGATGGCTACCGCGTTCCCGCCTCTTTCTGAATCCCGCCCCCTTCCCTATCGCGCCGATCAGGCGTTCTTCGTCCGCATGGCGGCGGGCATCGCCGCGCTGGTCGTGTTCGGCTTCCTGCAATGGTTCGCGCGCGGCTTCGTGCAGCCGGCGCGCGTGCCGTTCTGGGTCCACCTGCACGGCGCGGCCATGGTCGGCTGGCTGGGCCTGATGGTCACGCAGAACCTGCTGGCGGCGGGCGGCAACGCCGCGCTGCACCGTCGCCTGGGCTGGTCCAGCCTGCTGCTGGTCGGCGCGATCGCGGTGCTGGGGCCGCTCACCGTGGTCAAGGCGGTGGAACTGCACCGCGTTCCGCCGTTCTTCACCAATGCCTACATGCTCGCGCTCAGCCTCGGCGAGGTCATGACGTTCGTCGGCCTGTTCGCGGCGGCGATCGCGCTGCGCCGGCGCACGGACTGGCACCGGCGGCTGATGCTGGGCGCGACTGTGATCGTGATGGAGCCGGGGATCGGCCGCATCCTGCCCATGCCGCTGCTGGGCGGTTTCGCCCCCTGGGCCGAACTTTCCGTGCAACTGGGCGTGCTCGCCATTCTCGCCCGGCATGACCGCAAGGTGCTGGGCAGGGTTCATCCGGCCACGTGGTGGAGCGCCGCCGCGCTGGTCGCGGTGCACCTCGCGATCATGGCGCTGGCGGGCTTCGCGCCGTTCGTCGGCTGGGCGGAGGGTATTGCGGCGGGCGGGTACGCCGCCTAAGTCCCCTGCGCGGGCCGGGAGCCTTTCCGCCCGGCCGCCGAAGGGAACCCACGCCGATGACCGCCCAGCCCACCAACCTGTCCGGCCTCGACCTGCGCGCCGAGATCGACCGCCTGCGCAAGGAGCGCAACGCCGTCATCCTGGCGCACTATTACCAGCGGCCGGAAATCCAGGACCTGGCTGATTTCGTCGGCGATTCGCTGGAGCTTTCGCGCAAGGCGGCGGCGACCGACGCGGACGTGATCGCGTTCTGCGGCGTGAAGTTCATGGCCGATACGGCGAAGATCCTCTCGCCCGACAAGATCGTGGTGCTGCCCGATCTCGATGCCGGGTGCAGCCTCGAGGATTCGTGCCCGCCCGACAAGTTCAAGGCCTTCCGCGAGGCGCATCCCGATCACATCGCGCTGACCTACATCAACTGTTCGACCGAGGTGAAGGCGCTGTCCGACGTGATCGTCACCTCGTCCAGCGCGGAAACGATCCTGTCGAAGATCCCGCCCGAACAGAAGATCATCTTCGGCCCGGACCGGCATCTTGGCGGCTATCTCAACCGCAAGTTCGGGCGCGACATGCTGCTGTGGCCGGGAGTGTGCATCGTCCACGAGGCGTTCAGCGAGACCGAGCTGCTCAAGCTGAAGGCGCAGCACCCCGGCGCGCCGATCGCCGCGCATCCGGAATGCCCCCCGCACATCGTGGACCATGCCGACTATGTCGGTTCGACCAGCGGCATCCTGAACTATGCCAAGGCGATGACCGGCGATACGCTGATCGTGGCGACCGAACCGCACATCATCCACCAGATGCAACTGGCGATGCCGGGCAAGACCTTCATCGGCGCGCCGGGGGCGGACGGCAACTGCAACTGCAACATCTGCCCCTACATGGCGCTCAACACGCTGGAGAAGCTCTACCTCGCGCTGCGCGACCTGACGCCGCGCATCGAGATCGACGAGGAGCTGCGCCTTGCCGCGAAGAAAAGCCTCGACGCAATGCTCGACATGGCGGCGGGGACGGTGGGCAAGGGCGACCTGGGCCGGGCGTAAACGTCGCCGGAAGCACTCCATAGCCTGAAGGCTTCCGTCCGATCCGCTTCGTCATTGCGAGCGTAGCGAAGCAATCCGGAGTCCCGCGCGGCTCTGGATGGCCGCGGGGCTTCGCCCCTCGCCATGACGGTTCGAGACGGCGTGATCCCACCCTAGCGGTCGGCCAGCCGGGCCAGCACCAGCGCCGCGCCGACCAGCGCCATGCCCAGCGCATCCGGCCCCGACAGCACTTCGCGGAACGCCAGCCAGCCGACCAGCACCGAAACGATCGGCTGCGTCAGCAGCGCCAGCCCCACCACCAGCGGCGGGAAGTGGCGCAGCGCATAGACCAGCAGGCCCTGCCCGACGATCTGGCTGGCCAACGTCAGGCCGATCAGCGGTCCCCAGTCGTGCGGCCAGAACGGCTCGCCCATCGCCAGGGCGATGCCCGCCACCACCGGGCATCCGGCAAGGCTCGACAGGAACAGCAGCGACCAGCTGCCGAACCGGCCCCGCGCCTGCTGGATCACCAGGATATAGACGACATAGAGCAGGCCGGCGACGATGCAGAACAGATCGCCCGCCAGCGTGCGCGCGCCGATCTCCAGCGATCGGCCCAGCAGAACCACCGCGCCCACCGTGGCCATGACCACGGCCAGCACCTCGATCGCGCGCGGGCGCCGGCGGATCGCCACAAGGCCCCAGATCATCAGGATCACGCTGCCCGAATTGCCGAACAGCGTGGCATTGCCCAATCGCGTGCGCTCGATCCCGATATGCCAGCTGGCAAGGTCGAGCGCGAAGAAGACGCCCGCGATCGTCACCAGTCCCAGCTCGCGGCGGCTGTAGCCGAACAGCGGCTGGCGATTCCACCGCGCGAGCAGGGCCAGCAGCGGCAACGCCAGGAACAGGCGCCAGAAGCCGGCGGAAACCGCCCCCGAATCCGCCACGCGCACGAACAGCGGCCCCAGCGCCAGGGCAATGTTGCCCAGCAGCAGCGCGGCATAGTGCAGCGGCTTCGCGCCGGAATGCGCCACTGTTTCGGGCCGCAACGTTTCGGGCCGGGAAGTTTTCATGCGGATCACTAAAGCCCAAAGTCAGTTGCAAAAGGAAACGCAGGCCCCTTTACTGGTCTTCTTCCCATTCCGGAGATGTCCTGTCCATGCATGATTCCCTGTTCCAGCCGATCACCCTGGGCGCAATCGAGGCGCCGAACCGCATCCTGATGGCCCCGCTGACGCGCGGCCGCGCCGACCCGGGCTTCGTGCCCAACGCGATGATGGCCGAATACTATCGCCAGCGCGCGGGCGCCGGGCTGATCATCAGCGAGGCGACCGGGATCAGCCGCGAAGGGCTGGGCTGGCCCAGCGCGCCGGGCATCTGGAGCGATGCCCAGGTCGAAGGATGGAAGCCGGTGACCGAAGCGGTCCACGCCGCCGGCGGCCGCATCGTCTGCCAGCTCTGGCACATGGGCCGCATCGTCCATCCCGATTTCCTCGACGGCGAACTGCCGGTCTCCTCCTCCGCCACGCGCGCGCCCGGCCATGCCCACACGCCCGGCGGCACCAAGGATTACGTGGTGGCCCGCCCGCTGCGGCTGGACGAGATGCCGCGCATCGTCGACGATTATGGCCGCGCGGCCGAGAACGCGAAACGCGCCGGCTTCGACGGCGTGCAGCTTCACGGCGCCAATGGCTACCTGATCGACCAGTTCCTGCGCGACAAGGCCAACCTGCGCGACGACGATTATGGCGGCTCGCCCGAAAACCGCGTGCGGCTGATGCGCGAAGTGCTGGAACGCCTGATCGCGGTCTGGGGCAAGGATCGCGTTTCGATCCGGCTTTCGCCCAACGGCGATTCGCAGGGCGTGGACGACAGCGATCCCGCCGCGATCTTCAGCGAAGCAGCGCGCACGATCGAGGCGCTGGGCCTTGGCTTCCTCGAACTGCGCCAGCCCGGCCCGAACGGCACCTTCGGCTCCACCGACGTGCCCCAGCAGGACGCGCTGATCCGCGGCCTGTTCACCGGCCCGTTGGTGCTGAACAGCGACTACACCGTCGAGCAGGCCGCCGCCGACGTCGCTGCGGGCCGTTGCGACGCGGTCAGCTTCGGCCGGCCGTTCATCTCCAACCCCGATCTGGTCGAACGCTTCCGCATCGGCGCGGAACTGGCGCCCAACGTCAACGTGCCGCGCAGCTGGTACTTCCCCGGTCCCGAAGGCTATATTGACTACCCCACGCTGGCACAGCAGACGGCGCGGGAAAACGCCTGACAGGAGAAAGCGATGCCCCCCCGTTCCTGGTTGTTCGTCCCGGGCGACAGCGAGAAGAAGCTGTCCAAGGCGCCTGAAACGGGGGCGCACGCGATCATCGTCGATCTGGAGGACGCGGTCGCGCCCGCCGCCAAGGCGGCCGCGCGCGATGTCGCGCGCGGCTGGCTGGAAGCGCGCCGCGCCGCCGATCCGGGAAACGCCGATACCCGGCAGGCCCGGTGGCTGCGGATCAACGCCATCGATACAGGCCTGTGGCGCGAAGACCTTGCCGCGATCATGGCCGGCGCGCCCGATGGCATCGTGCTGCCCAAGACCGAAGGACCGGACCAGGTCCGGCTGGTTTCCACCGAACTCGATGCGCTGGAGCAGCGCCACGGCCTTGCCCCCGGTTCCACGCGCCTGCTGCCGCTGGTGAGCGAAACCGCCAGCGCCGCGCTGACCATCCCCGCCTATGCCGGGCAATCGCTGCCGCGCCTCGCCGGCCTGACCTGGGGCGCGGAAGACCTTTCCGCCGTGCTCGGCGCCACGCGCAAGCGCGATGACGCCGGCCGCTGGACCGATACCTTCCGTTTCGTGCGGGCGCAGACGTTGCTGGCGGCGCACGCGCTGGAAATCTGGCCAGTCGATACGCTGCATGCCGATTTCCGCGACGAAGCCGGCCTGCGCACCGCCGCCGAAACCGCGCGCGCGGATGGATTTGCGGGCATGCTGGCGATTCACCCGGCGCAAGTGCCGGTGATCAACGCGGCCTTCGCGCCCACCGACGCGGAACTGGCCCACGCCCGCGCCATCGTCGATGCTTTCGCCGCCAATCCCGGTGCGGGAACGCTGCAGATCGACGGCCGGATGATCGACCAGCCGCACCTGAAGCAGGCACGGCAGCTGCTGGGCATCGCCTGACCGTTGCGGATCCGGTCAGTTTCCGCCGGAGCGGCTTGGCGACGGCCTGGGTGACGGCTTCGGGGTCGGCTTGACCGCCGGTTTCGCCGTGCTGGCCGGCTTGGGCGTGGCGGAGACGGCAGGCTTTGGTGCGGACGCCGTGGCCCCGGCCGCAGGAGTCGACGCGTCCGGCGTCGCATCGGGGGCAGACTCATCCGCGACCGCGCTCGCATTTGCTACCGGCGCCGCGGCGCCGGCCTTGGCCGCCTCGCCGGGCTTCGGCGCCTGAAGCGGCGCTTCGGCCTGCGACCGGTCGAGATCGATCATCGCGTCGCTGACCGTGCCGGGCAGCACTTCGCCCCCCGCCGCCTGGGCCTTGCCGTTGTCGTTCCCCGCCTTCTTGCCGCACCCCGCCAGCGTGGCGCAGGCAACCAGTGCCAGGGCTACGGAAAGGGTCGGTACTCTGCGCTTCATCGGGCGGTCTCCGGCGGGCATGGCACGTCAAGCCGGGCAAGGAAGTCTCCGGCACGGGCGAGCAATGCCCGATCCCATGCCTCCGGCGCAACCTCCAGCCCCAGATCCTTCATGCTGGTGACGCCGAATTCCTCGATCCCGCAAGGCACGATGCCGCCGAAATGCGCGAGATCGGGGGATAGATTGACGGAAAAGCCGTGCATCGTCACCCAGCGGCGGATGCGCACGCCGATCGCGCCGATCTTGGCTTCGCCGCCGGGCAGGCCGTTCCGCTCCGGGCCATCCACCCAGATGCCGATACGTCCTTCGGCGCGGCGGCCGGCCACGCCGAAATCGGCCAGCGTATCGATCACCCAGCCTTCGAGCGCATGGACGAACCCGCGCACGTCGCGCGCGCGCTTGCGCAGGTCGAGCAGGATATAGCCCACGCGCTGCCCCGGCCCGTGATAGGTATAGCGCCCGCCCCGCCCGGCCTCGACCACTTCGAACCGCGGATCAAGCAGTTCCGCCGGATCGGCGCTGGTGCCGGCGGTATAGACCGGCGGATGCTCCAGCAGCCAGATCAGTTCGGACGCGGTGCCTTCGGCGATCGCGGCGTTGCGCGCCGCCATCGCCTCCAGCGCCACGCGATAGGGCACGGGCGCGCTCTCCACGCGCACTTCGATATCCTGCAAGCCGTTCATGGTGCGTCAGGTGGCCCCGGCAGGGCGCTCTGGCAAGGGCCAAACGCCTTCGAGCGGGCATACGCGCCGGACCTGTTCGCAAGGAAACCGTGGCATTGTGGAATTTGTCCGCGCGGCCTACGGAGAGCGTCCATCGAAAGGGACGCATCGTGATCAGACTGGACAGCAGCGCCGCGTGGGCCTTGGCCACCCGGCTGGTCTCCGCCAACCGCGACGTGCTTGCCGCCATCGCCGGAGTGTTCTTCCTGCTGCCGACGCTGGCCTTCGCCATCCTGGTGCCCGAACCGCAGATTCCCGCAGGCCTCCCCCCGCGCGAGATGATGACTCTGCTGGGCGATGCCTATGGCCGGGCCATGCCTTTCCTGCTGCTGGTGTCCGTGCTGCAGATCACCGGCACGCTGACCGTGCTGGTGGTGATGACCGCGCACGACCGGCCGACCGTGGCGCAGGCGATCCGGCGCGGTTTCGTCATGACCGGTCCCTATCTCCTGGCCCAGCTCCTGATCGGGCTGACTCTGGGCGGGGCATTCGTGCTGTTCGTTTCGCTGATGTCGCTGACCGGCGTCCAGGCGCTGGCCGCCGCCGCCGTGCTGATGATCTTCGCGGTCATGGTCTATTGCGGGTTGCGGGTGATGCTGATCGCCCCGGTCATCGCCACCGAGAACCTGCGCAATCCCGTGGCCGCGATTCGCCGGAGCTGGGCGCTCACGCGCGGCAACACCGCGCGCATCGGGGTGTTCCTGACGCTGGCGGGGCTGGTGTTCTTCGTGATCTATGGCCTGATCATGATGCTGGTGGGCGTGGTGCTGGTGCTGACCACGGGCGGCGAGCTGCAGCGCGCGCTGGGCGCGGCCGTATCCAGCGCGATCACATCGGGGGCGATGGTCTATCTGACGGCGATGCTGGCCGCGATGCATCACCTGCTATCCGGCCCGACCGGACCGGAAATCATCGCCACGTTCGAGTAATTATTCCTTCCAGCCCCACGAAATCACGCAGGGCGGCACGTTCCACAGCTCGAAGCCCTTGTCGATGCGGCGGAAATAGCGCCCCATCAGATCCCGCGCGCGCGCCGTGTACTGATAGACCAGAAATGCGCCGCCGGGGCGCAGCACGCGCTGCGTCGCGGCCATGATCGCGGGTCCGACGCCTTCGGGCAGCGTCGAGAACGGCAGGCCCGAAAGCACGTAATCGGCATTTTCGAAACCGTGGGCGCGGACGATATCCTCCACATCGGCAGCCGAGCCGTTGATGGCGATGAACCGGCTATCGCCGATGGTCTTCGACAGGTACTCGATGAAATCGGGATTCGTGTCGATCACGATCAGGCGCCCGTCGCGGCGCAGCCGCTCCAGCACCGGGCGGCAGAACGTGCCCACGCCGGGGCCATATTCCACGAACAGGCGGCATTCGTCCCAATCGACCTTCGACAGCACGCGGCTGATCGTGCGCCCCGACGACGGCACGATCGCGCCCACCATCACGGGATGCTTGAGAAAGCCCTTGAAGAAGATGCCGAAGGGGCCGAGCAACCGTTCCGCCTTGCGCTTCGCCCTCTGCACCAGGGGCTCGCGCGCTGCCTGCGTGGAAGTCATATTGAGGCGGGGTCCCTTTTCCTGAACTGGCCTGTAAGCCGCGCGTCGCAAATTTGTCTTGTCATTGCAAGGGCGCGACAAGCACCTTACCGCAAACGAACGAACCAGATGGGGCGAGATCGGGGGAAAACACCGGTCGCTGGGGCGCAAGAATGGCCGGAATCGGGCCTGGGACCGGGTCCGGGGCCGAGCGGGCGAGGGAGCGGAAGCGCGATGCACAAGAAAGACCACTTGCCGCCCGAACGCATGGCGCTGCTGTTCGCGGTCATGCTGGTCACCGCGGCGGGCAACACCGCGATGCAATCGGTGATGCCGTCGATCGGCACGCACCTTGGCATCGCCGACGTGTGGGTCAGCCTCGCCTATTCCTGGTCCGCGCTGCTGTGGATGCTGATGGCCCCTTACTGGGCGCGCCGGTCGGACCGGCGCGGCCGCAAGGCGATGATGGCGCTGGGCATGGCCGCCTTCGCGCTGTCGTTCTCGCTGTGCGGGCTGACGCTGTTCGCCGGCCTGCACGGCGTGTTCGGCGGCACCGCCACCATCCTGATCTTCGCCGCTGCCCGTTCGCTCTATGGCATGTTCGGATCGGCCTCCCCGCCGGCGGTGCAGGCCTACGTCGCCAGCCGCACCGGGCCGGAAGAGCGCACGCAGGCGCTGTCGCTGGTGGCATCGAGCTTCGGCCTCGGCACCGTGCTGGGGCCGGCGCTGGCGCCGCTGCTGATCGTTCCCGGCCTGGGCCTGATCGGTCCTTTCGCGGCCTTTTCGCTGTTCGCGCTGCTCGTTCTCGTCACGCTGCGCCTGCGCCTGCCCGATGATGATCCGCGCTTCGCCGGGCGCGGCGAAGTGATGGCGGCGCCGTTCAGCGCCTCGTCCAACCCGCGCGTGGTGGAAGATCATCCGGACGGATCGCCCGAGGAACTGCCCGAGGCCGAGCCGCAGCACGCGGGCGGCGACCGGTTGCGCTGGAACGATCCGCGCCTGCGCGGCTGGCTTGCCGCCGGCGTGCTGGGCGGCCACGCGCAATCGATCCTGCTGGGCGTGATCGGCTTTCTCCTGCTCGACCGGCTGGGCCTGCGCCACCAGCCGGACGCCGCCGCCGGATCGATAGGGCTTGTCCTGATGTGCGGCGCGATCGCCACGCTGCTCGCGCAATGGGGGCTGATTCCGATGCTGCGGCTGGGCCCCCGCGCGTCCACGCTGTGGGGCATGGGGCTGTGCTGCATCGGTACCGTGCCGATGGCGACCGGGCTGGACCTGCACACTATCACCGTGGGATTCGCGATCTGCTCGCTCGGGTTCGGCCTGTTCCGGCCCGGTTTCACCTCGGGCGCGAGCCTGGCCGTCGGCCGCGCGGAACAGGGGCAGGCGGCGGGGATCGTCGCGGCGGTCAACGGTTCGGCCTATATCGTCGCGCCGGCGATCGGCGTCTGGCTCTACAACCATTCACACTGGCTGGCGTGGATCGTGGTCGAAGCGCTGGCGATGGGGGCCGTGGTGCTGTGCGTGCTGTTGATGCGCACGCCGCTGCGCACGCCTTCGCACCACGCCTGAACCCACCCTATACTCACGCCCGATCCGCACGCCCAATCCGCACAGGGGAGCTTGCCAGTGCCGATGGGCCGTCCTATCGCGCCGTCATGACGGCAGAAGGGACGCCCCAGAAGGTTATTGCCAGGGGCGTGGGCTCCAATGCCTTCAGCTTCATCATCCGTTTCGCGGCACGGGCCTCGTTCCTCTATATCGGGGCGCGGCTCTATGGCGCGGCGGCCTATGGCGTGTTCAGCCTGGCGGTGGCGGTGGTCGAACTGATGGTCCCGGTCGCCAGCCTCGGACTGAAGCGGATGATCTTCCCGTGGCTTGAGGAGGAGGCCAATACCGGCGCCGCCGATGCGCGGCCGGCCACGCATGTCCTGCTCGATGCGCTGCTGCTGACCGTTCTGTCCGGCCTTGGCATCGCGGGCGTGGTGGCGCTCGGCGCGCAAGTGCTGCCCGCGGCCATGGTGTCCGACCATCTGCGCTTCGCACTGGCCGTGCTGGCGCCGGCGGTGCTGGGACAGGCCGCGGGCGATGTCGCCCTGGCCGCCACGCGCTGGACCCATATGATGCGCTATGAAGTCATGGCGCGCGGCGTGATCGAACCCTATGTCGCCACGGCAGTGACGTTCGCCGCCTGGTATGCCGGCTTTACCGAAACCGGCCTGCTGTTCGGCTACTGGGCCGGCAGCCTGGCGCTGGCGGGCACCGCGCTGTGGAGCGCGCGCCATTCGCTGGGTCCGTTGCGCCTTGCCCGGTGGCGCCCCCATGCCGGCGCGCTGACGCAGCGCGCCCGTTCGCTGCTGCCCGCCAGCGGCAGCGACCTGCTGACCTCGCTGGCGCAGCGCATCGACCTCTATCTCGTGGGCTTCCTGCTGGGGGACGCGCCCGCCGGCGTCTATGGCGTGCTGCGCCAGCTGCGCACGCCGATCACGCAAGTGCGCCAATCGTTCGACGGCATCCTGACCCCGCTGATCGCGCGCACGATGCGCGCCGCCGGCGATATCGTGACCGGCGAAGCCACTGCCGCCGCGACGCGCCTGATCCTGACGATCCAGCTGGCGATCGTGTTGCTGATGGCCGCGGCCGGCCAACCGCTGCTGGCCCTGTTCGGACCGCACTACGTCGTCGGCTATCACGCGCTGATCGCCATGGTGCTGGCCGAAACCGTCAACGGCGCATTCGGCGTGGGGGAACTGATCCTCTACTATCGCCGGCCCGCGCTGGCGCTGCTGATCAACGTGGTGCTGATCGCGATCGCCGCCATCCTGGTGCCCGTGCTGGCGCCGGCGTTCGGGATCCTCGGCGCGTCGGCCGCCATGCTGTTGGCGGCGATCGTCGCCACGCTGCTGCGCCGGCACTGGCTCAAGCAACTGGGCGTGCGGCAACCTCCGCTCCACGCCGCCGCGCCCGTGATCGGCGCGCTGGCCGGCGGCGCGGCGGGGCTGCTGCTCTATGAAGCGCTGGCCGATGTGTTCCGGGCGCCGGCGCGGATCGATGCGATCGCCACGCCGCTGCTGGCGCTGGCGGTCTATGGCCTGACGATCCACCTGTGGACGAAGCTGCGCCCCGGCGTGCTCTCGATGGCGCGCTTCCGGGTGTTGTAACCCCAGTCAGGCCCTTACGCCGTCAGCCCTTCGGCCTCCAGCCGCTGCGCGGTCCGCATCGCCGCCGCGTTGTGCAGCTTGACGGAAACCGCCATCAGCAGGTTCAGCACCACCGTCTGGTACAGGAAATAGTAAAGCGGGCTGCCGGCAAACATCGCCAGGCCCAGCACGATCGCGCGCGGGTTCGGGCCAAGCAGCTTGAGCACGCGCAGCAGCGGCTGCTGTTCGCGCCGCACTTCGGCCCGGATCGCCGCCAGCCGCGCGGGATCATCGCGCGCCGCCTTGACCGCGCCGTCGATCACCAGCGCGTGAGGCGACATGCCCGCCGCCAGCCGCAGGTAGAGCCGCACGATGGTCTGCAGGAAGATGCGCCAGGCCCCGCGCTTCTCCTCGAACAGGCCGGGCTGGTCGCCCTTGGCGTTGTGCAGCCAGGGCACGCCGTACATCCAGTACTGGTAAAAGCGCCGCTGCACTTCGACGTGGTTCGACTGCACGATGTGGCTGGCGCCGGCCGCCAGCGTCCAGAACCAGGCCCAGCCCGCCCCCATCGTGCGCGTGAGCACGAAGGCCAGCAGCACGTAGAGCACGATGTGGCTGGTATAGTCGCAGATGCCGTCGACCATTTCGCCGAGCGGGCTGGATTTGCCGGTAACCCGCGCCAGATCGCCGTCCGCGCCATCGACGATATGCCAGGTCATGTGCAGCGCCATGCCCAGCGCCGCGCCAAGCGGCCACGGCACGCCCCAGTAGCAGAAGCCAGCGGCCACCACGAACAGGCCACCGGCCACCGAAACCATGTTGGGCGTGACCGGCGTGTGCGCCAGCCGGCGCGCAAGCTGCCAGGACAGCGGATGATAGAGGTACAGGTTCAGCGGATCCTGCATTTCGCGCGGCCGTTGCGGCCGACGAGGTTCCACTGCGCGCGTAATCATCCGAAATACCTCCCGACGTTTCGCCACCTTGGCGACCGCCGATGGCGGCTATATAAGCCGCGCCACTTACTGAACAGGGTGGATGCGTTCATTGAGCCTGCCCTGGGGATCGAATAGATGAAATTGCCGCTGGGAGTCATCGTTTTCGCATCGGGGCGCGATGCCGAGCGGCTGGTCGCGGGCGTTCCCGCCGCCGCGCGTTCGGTGCGCGAGGCGCGGCGCGCGGGCCTTTCGGTATGCTGGGTCACCGCCGGCGCGGGATGGGAACCTTCGGCGGCAACGCGCGCCGAGATCGACCGCCTCGCCGATGGCATGGATGTGCATTTCGGTAACGGATCGGCCCTCGCGGTCGAAGGCGGGTTCGACCGGGTGGCGATGATTCCCGGCGATCGGCAGCCGACCGCCGATGCGATCCTGCGCGCGATTGCCGAACCCGGCGGCATCACGCAGGCCGATCTGGTGCAGGTCGTGCCGCAGGAGGAAGCCAACCAGGTCGCCGGGCGGATGACCGCCCAGGGTGCGGAATCGCCGCACCGGCTGGGCGCCGCCGCCCGCGCCGTCGTGCGCTCCACGGCCAAGCCGACCGACGGAATCGTCTCGCGCCACCTCAACCGGCCGATCTCGCAGGCGATTTCCGCGCTGTTGCTGCATTTTCCGGGAATCCGCCCGGTTCACGCGACTATCGGCACCGGGCTGATCGCCGCCGCGATGTTCGCCAGCCTGCTGTTCTGGGGCGCGACGGGGCTGGTAGTGGGCGCGATCCTGTTCCAGGCCGCATCGATCTTCGACGGGGTTGACGGGGAAATCTCGCGCGCCACGTTCCGCAGCTCGCCGGCGGGCGCGAAGATGGACAGCCTGGTCGATGCCGCGACGAATCTGGCTTTCCTGCTGGGTGTGGCCATCAACCTGCAGATGCGCGGCGAAGTGGTCTATGCGATGTTCGGCTATGCCGGCCTTGTCCTGCTGGCCAGCGGACTGATGATGATCGGCCGGGCCGCCGCGCGCAGTCAGGCGCCGTTCAGTTTTGACGTGGTGAAGGACCATTACCGTCGACAAGGTGCGAACGGTGAGCCATCGCGCTTGATGCAGGGGCTTACTTACCTTACTAGCCGGGATTTCTTCGCACTGGCTTTCGCATTGCTCATTGCGTTCGGGCTTGCTCCGCTGGTGCTTGCCCTGTTTGCGGTTGCTGCCGGGGGATGGCTGGTCGCGGTCATCCTTGCCCTGCGGCCTACGCAAGCATGACGTCAGGGAAATGTGCTTGCATTTGCCGCGCGAAATGGAAATGAGGCAATTTAGTTACAGCCGCCGTATGGCGCCTGTGTGAAGGGATCGAGATTCATGAAGCCAATCAAGGTCGCCGTGATCGGCGTGGGCAACTGCGCCAGCTCGCTGGTCCAGGGGGTCTATCACTATCGGAACAACAACTCGTCGCAGGGCCTTATCCATGACCGGATCGGTGGCTACGGCGCGGGTGACGTTGATTTCGTGCTCGGCATCGACGTCGATGCGCGCAAGGTGGGCAAGGATATCAGCGAAGCCATCTTCGCCGGTCCGAACTGCACCGCCGTGTTCTTCCCCGACGTTCCGGCCACCGGCGCCAAGGTCATCATGGGCAAGAAGCTCGATGGCGTTGCCGATCACATGACCGGAATGGGCGACAAGGGCTTCATCGTGGCCGACGCGCCCGAAGCCACCAAGGAATCGATCGTTGCCGCGCTCAAGGAAACGGGCGCCGAGGTTCTGCTGAACTTCCTGCCGGTCGGTTCGCAGGACGCGACCGAATTCTACATGGAATGTGCGCTCGAAGCCGGCGTCGCGGTGGTCAACTGCATGCCGGTGTTCATCGCCAGCCGTCCCGAATGGGAAGCCAAGTTCCGCGCCAAGCGCATCCCGATCGTGGGTGACGACATCAAGGCGCAGGTCGGCGCCACGATCGTCCACCGCGTGCTGTCCAGCCTGTTCGGCGCGCGCGGCGTGACCGTGGAGCGCACCTACCAGCTCAACACCGGCGGCAACACCGATTTCATGAACATGCTCGACCGCCAGCGTCTGGGCAGCAAGAAGGAATCGAAGACCGAGGCGGTGCAGGCCATGCTGGCCCAGCGTCTCGAGGACGAGAACATCCACGTCGGCCCGTCGGACTACGTGCCCTGGCAGAAGGACAACAAGCTGTGCTTCCTGCGCCTGGAAGGCGCGCAGTGGGGCAACGTGCCGATGAACCTGGAACTCCGCCTTTCGGTGGAAGACAGCCCGAACTCGGCCGCCTGCGTGATGGACGCGATCCGTTGCTGCAAGGTCGCGCTGGAGCGTGGCGAGGGCGGTGCGCTGATCGGCCCGTCGGCCTATTTCTGCAAGCACCCGCCGCAGCAGTTCAACGACGACGTCGCCGCGCAGATGGTCGAGGAATACGTTTCCGACCAGGCGCTTGCCGCCGAGTAAGCGGACCGACGCGACAGGACAGGGCGGGCCGGCCGGACGTTTGGGCGTTCGGCCGGCCCGCTGCTTTTTCGGCCCGGCAGGAATCCCAGAGAGACAAAGCCCAGGATCATGGACGCGCTCATCATCGCCGCCGGCTATGGCAGCCGGCTTGCCGACCTTTCCCCTTCCAAGCCGCTGACGCCGGTCGCCGGCGTGCCGCTGATCGAAATCGGCGTGCGCCAGGCGATGATCGCGGGGGTGACCCGCGTCGTGGTGGTTACCGGCCACCGCGCCGAGATGGTCGAGGCGTTTCTCGCCGACCTGTCGCAGCGGCTCGCGGTGGAAATCGTGCCCGTGCGCCTGGCCGACTGGTCCACGCCCAACGGCCATTCGGTGATGGCTGGCGCCACCCGGTGCGAAGGCAATTACCTGCTGATGATGGCCGACCACATGTTCGAGGCCGAGATCCTTGCCAGCCTGCTGGCGCAGGACGCGCCCGACCGGGGCGTGACCCTGGCGATCGACCGCCGGCTCGACAATCCGCTGGTCGATCCCGACGACGCCACCTGGGTGCGGCTGGACGAACGCGGCTTCATCACCGCCATCGGCAAGACCATCGAACCTTACGACGCGGTCGATTGCGGCGCGTTCCTGGCCACACCGGAGCTGGCCACGGCGATCCGCGAGGCGATCGCGGCCGGCAAGGCGGGAAGCCTTTCGGACGGGATGCAGGTGCTGGCCGATCGCGGCCGCGCGGCGACGATGGACATCGACGATGCCTGGTGGATGGACGTCGACGACCCGCGCGCGCACGCGCTGGCCGAAGAACTGGCGCCCTGGCATCTCGCGCCGATGTTCAACGGCGTGCCGGGCTGAACCGCCCCGTCAGGGATATTTCAGGTGAATCCGCGTGGACAGGTTGCTGCGCGGGATGCTGATCCGCACCGAACGGAACGCGGGCAGGCTGGCGATCGTCGGCGGATTGTTGGAAAAGCCGAAGCCTTCGGTGGGGATGCCGAGCACGCCGCTGCGGTTGATCTTCCCCGACGAATCCTCGTCGTGATAGACCGCGATGGCATAGACGCCGGGCCGCGGCACGAACAGGCACATGCGCGTTTCGGGCGCGGTGGCATCGACCCGCCCGACATAGAGCGATCCGTGCTTGACCAGGAACTTGCGGGAATCGTCCTCGTACAGCGTCACCGCGATCAGGCCGTTGCCGTTGCGCACGCCGTCCACCACGATGTTGATCCAGGTATCGCTCGCCGGGCCGGCGCAATTCGGCGCGGCCTGCGCGGAACCGGCGAAAAGGCCCGATCCGGCAAGCGCAAGGACGGCTGCGGCCGCGGCGCGGATACGTCTCGGCAAGGTCATATCGCTTCAATCCCAGTTGCTGTTCCTGTCAGCATCGCTTCCCGTGCCCGCCCTTGCCGGCCGACCACCGAAACCACCTGACCTTTGTCGCGATGCCCCTGTAATGCGGGTTTCGCGCCCCCGCCATATCCAATTCGGGCCGTGAACGCGCGCTTAATCCGGGCGGGAGCCGGCAAAGTGTGCAACCATGCCTAATCCGTGTGGAAAACGGCGGATTCACGCTTGTTCGGGCGATTCGCCACCGGTAAGCCCGAATGCGGCGCGACGAAATCGCCCGGTCCCGCCGGACCGGGGTTTTCCGACCCGCCGTCCACAGTTCACGGTATCCCGAAACAGGTTCGCAAGACCGCAGGCAGCGAAGATCGTTCCCGTCCATGGCTGTTCCGCTGATTTCGCCCTCGATCCTTTCCGCGGACTTCGCCCGTCTGGGCGAGGAAGTTCGCGCTATCGATGCCGCCGGCGCGGACTGGATTCATGTCGATGTGATGGACGGCCATTTCGTGCCCAACATCACCATCGGCCCCGGCGTGGTGAAGGCGCTGCGCCCGCATACGGCGAAGCCGTTCGACGTTCACCTGATGATCTCGCCAGTCGATGGCTACCTGCAGGCCTTCGCCGACGCCGGCGCCGACATCATCACCGTCCATCCCGAAGCCGGCCCGCACGTCCACCGCACGGTGCAGGCGATCCGGGCGCTGGGCAAGAAGGCCGGCATCTCGCTGAACCCCGCCACGCCGGCCAAGATGCTCGATTACCTGATCGACGAGATCGACCTGGTGCTGATCATGAGCGTCAACCCCGGCTTCGGCGGGCAGAGCTTCATTTCCAGCCAGCTTCGCAAGATCGAGGCGGTCCGCAAGATGATCGACAAGACCGGCCGGCCGATCCACCTGGAAGTGGATGGCGGCGTCGATCTCGAAACCGCCCGGCTGTGCACCGGGGCCGGCGCGGACGTGCTGGTCGCGGGGACCGCGAGTTTCCGTGGCGGACCGAGCCATTACGCGGCCAATATCGCCGCCCTGAAGGGAGCGGGCTGACGCCGTGAACGAAAACGGCCTTTCCTTCGCCCGCGCCTTTGGCGCCGCCGGAAACAATGAGGCCGGTTCGCGCGTTGGACGGGGCGAGGCGGTGCCGGCAACGGAAGGCAACGGACGGATCCAGCGTGGTTCCTTCCATCCCGGTGCGCGCCACGGCGAAGGCCCGGCCATTCCGCTGGGTCCGGGAGAGGAACCGCTGCTGTCCATGCCCGGAACAACGCCGGCCGAACCCACGCCAGCCGCAACCCCGTCTGTGGGGCCGTCCATGGGAACGCCTCTGACGGAAACGCCCGCGCCGGAACGCGCGACACTGGCCGACGCCGAGCCCGACCTGACGCCCACGCCCGAAACGATCGAGCCCGGCCGCGCGCTGGCGCTCGCCGATTTCTCCCCTCCCGCCGTGGGCGCGGGCGAACGCCTGGTGCGCTTTGCCTACCGCATGGGGCTGCCGGCGGGGGCGCTCAACCCCTTCCGCAAGCGCGCGCGGCCGCGCCTGACGGCTACCGTCGCCAATCCGCTGCCCGGTGACACGGCCGCCGGCACCGCGTTGCGCGCCGGCCATTTCCTGCTCCACGGGATGAAGGCGCCGATCGCGGATGTCGAGTTCAGCGGCCCGCGCCTGTCGCCCCCGTTCGAGCGGCTGATCCATGGCTTCGGCTGGCTGGCCGACCTCGAAGCCTGCGCGCCGCGTCCGCAATGCACCCAGGTTGCCGAACGGGTGCTGCAGATCTGGCTGACCGCCAATCCCAAGCCCAATGCCACCCCGGCGTGGGACGTGGGCAATGTCGGCCACCGCCTGCTGTCCTGGCTGATCCACGCGCCGCTGCTGCTGTCCGGCCCGGACAAGAAGGCGCGCGGGCGCATGTTGCTGGTGATCGAGGAAACCGCCCGCTGGCTGGACCGCAACGTGGGCAAGGCGGGCGACAAGCTGGCCGAAACCGCCGGGTGGACCGCGATCACGGCGGCCGGACTGCTGCTGGCCGATGGCCATCCCCGCCGGCTGTTCGGCGAAGCCGGCCTGATGCGCGCGGTGGGCGATCTGATCGGCGACGATGGCGGCGTGCTTTCCCGCAGCCCGCTGGGCCAGATCGAGGTGATCGAGCTGCTGGTGCGGCTGAAGGCCTGCTACGCCGCCGTCCGCAGCGACGCGCCGCCGCAGATCGATACCATCCTGAACCTGCTGGTCCCGCCGCTGCTATCGCTGCTGCACGGCGATGGCGGGCTGGGGAGCTGGCAGGGGGCGGGCGCCGTCCCGGCCGGGCGGATAGAAGCGCTGGTCAAGGCCAGCGGCGTGCGCACCCGGCCGCTGCGCGATGCCCGCCAGTGGGGCTATCAGCGCGTGAATGCCGGCAAGTCCGTGCTTCAGGTCGACGCGGCGCCGCCGCCCGTGGCCCGCCACACCCGCGATGGCTGCGCCTCCACGCTGGCGTTCGAACTGAGCCACGGCGCGGAACGGATCATCGTCAACTGCGGCGGCGCGGCCTTTGCCGGCGGCCTCATCCCGCTGCGGCTGGCGCAAGGGCTGCGCGCCACGGCGGCGCATTCCACGCTGACGATCGACGATTTCAACTCTACCGCCGTGCTCATCAACGGCAAGCTCGGCTCGGGCGTGTCCGAGGTCGAGATCGACCGGCGCACCTTGCGCGGCGACAAGGGCGGCGGAGCGACCCGGATCGAGGCGAGCCACAATGGCTATGTCACGCGCTATGGCCTGTCGCACCAGCGCATCCTGATCCTGCGCGACGACGGCACCGAACTGCGCGGCGAAGACCTGCTGGTGCCCGCGGGCCGCAAGGGCAAGCGCGGCACCATCGGCGTCGCCTTGCGCTTCCATCTCGGTCCGAATATCGAGCTGGCCGCCGGCGAGGACGGTCTGGGGGTGACCCTGGCCCTGCCCGACGGCAGCCTGTGGCAGTTCCGCTCCGGCCGCGACCCCGTCTCGGTCGAGGAAAGCCTGTGGGCAGACGGGCAGGGGCGCCCCATCGGTACGCGCCAGCTTGTCATCCAGGCCAAGATTCCCCGCAGCGGAGAGACATTCTCCTGGCTGCTCAAGAAGATGAGATAGGAAATTCCTGTGAGTGAGGTGACGATCAAGCGGGCGCTGCTTTCGGTGTCCGACAAATCCGGTTTGGCGGATCTGGGCAAGGCGCTGGCGGCACGCGGCGTGGAACTGGTCTCCACCGGCGGCACCGCCAAGGCGCTGCGCGACGCCGGATTGACCGTGCGCGACGTATCCGACCTGACCGGCTTTCCCGAAATGATGGACGGCCGGGTCAAGACGCTGCACCCGATGGTCCACGGCGGCCTGCTGGCGGTGCGCGACAATCCCGAACACGCCGCCGCGATGGAAGCGCACGCCATCGGCGCGATCGACCTTGTCGTGGCGAATCTCTATCCGTTCGAGGCGACCGTGGCCAAGGGCGCGGACCGCGACGAAGTGATCGAGAACATCGACATCGGCGGCCCTTCGATGGTGCGTTCGGCGGCAAAGAACCATGCCTTCGTCACGATCGTCACCGATCCCGCCGATTACGCCACGCTGCTGGGCGAACTGGAACAGTCCGGCGGGGCCACCACGCTGGCGTTCCGCAAGGCGATGGCGGCCAAGGCCTTCGCCGCGACCGCCGCCTATGACGCCGCGATTTCCAGCTGGTTCGCCTTCGCCGACCAGGGACAGCGCTTTCCGGACACGCTCAATCTCTCGAGCAAGCTGGTCACGACGCTGCGCTATGGCGAGAACCCGCACCAGAACGCCGCGCTCTATGTGCCGAACCGGCCGGCGACCACCGGCCTGCCCCAGGCGCGGCAGGTGCAGGGCAAGGAACTGTCCTACAACAACTACAACGATGCCAACGCCGCGCTGGAACTGGTGGCCGAATTCGCGGCGGACAAGCCGACCGTGGTGATCGTCAAGCACGCCAACCCCTGCGGCGTCGCCACCGCCGATACGCTGCTGGAAGCCTGGCAACAGGCGCTGGCCTGCGATTCCGTATCGGCGTTCGGCGGGATCGTCGCGGTCAACCAGCCGCTCGACGGCCCGACCGCCAACGCCATCTGCGAGATCTTCACCGAGGTGGTCGTCGCCCCCGGCGCCGACGAGGCCGCAAAGGACGCCTTCGCGCGCAAGAAGAACCTGCGCCTGCTGCTGGTGAACGACCTCCCCGACGCGCATCGCGCCGGCCTGACGCTGGTGCCGATCGCCGGCGGCCTGCTGGTGCAGGACCGCGACAACGGCGCGCTGGCAGACGAGGCGCTGAAGGTGGTGACCAAGCGCCAGCCGACCGAACAGGAACTCAAGGACTGCCTGTTCGCCTGGACCGTGGCGAAGCACGTCAAGTCGAACGCGATCGTCTATGCGAAAGACGGAGTCACGGCCGGCGTCGGCGCGGGTCAGATGAACCGGCGCGATTCCTCGCGCATCGCCGCCGCCAAGGCGAAGGAGGCCGCCGAAACGCACGGTTGGGACGAGCCGCGCACGGTCGGCTCCGCTGTTGCGTCCGACGCGTTCTTCCCCTTTGCCGACGGCTTGCTGGCGGCGGTGGAAGCCGGCGCCACGGCAGTGATCCAGCCGGGCGGCTCGATCCGCGACGAGGACGTGATCAAGGCCGCCGACGAGGCTGGCCTTGCCATGATCTTCACCGGAATGCGCCACTTCCGCCACTGACGGGCGACGGGATAACGCGCGATGGGAAGGGGCGGGGCGTCTTCCCATCGCGATTTAATCGTGCAATTAAACCCTCTTCAACCGAGGGGAGAGCACGAAAGCGGTGCCTGACAGCTTTTTCGAACCCGATGGCGACCTGTTCGTGCCGACCAGGCTCGGCCGCGGATACTGGCAACCCGGCACGCTGAGTGGCGCGGCAATGGCATCGCTGCTGGGCTTTGTCATCGAACGCGACGTCATGGAGCCGGGGCTGATCCCGGTGCGGTTCGGCGTCGACATGCTGCGCATGGCGCCGGCGCAGCCCCTCTCGGTGGACCTGCGCGTGCTGCACGACGGCGGCCGGTTGAAGCTGGTGGAAGCCAGCCTTTCCGCCGACGGGAAGCTCTGCGCCCGCGCCACCTGCCAGCTTGCCCGGCAATCGCGACAGCCGGACAATCCGGTCTGGCAAAGCCCGCCGTGGCCCGCGCCATCGCCGGAAGGGCTGGAGCCGCTGCGCCGTTTCGGCAACTGGGAGATGCGCCCGGTGCCCGTCGGCGATCACCCCCGCTTCCGGCGCGAAAGCCCGGAAAGCGGCCTTTCGGAACAGGGTAACCCTTCGGTGCTGGGCGCGATGGGGCCGCCGCACGCGCGCCAGGCGTGGTTGCGTGCGGGGATCGAGATCGTCGCCGGCCATGCGCTCACGCCGTTCGGCCATGTCGCGCTGACGGCGGACTTCTCCAGCCCGCTGGCGCACAGCAGCGAACACGGCATCGATTTCGTGAACACCGATTTCACCGTCCACCTGCACCGCCTGCCGATGGGTGAATGGCTGGGCTATGAACTGACCGGGCACCTCTCGCGGGAAGGCGTTGCGGTGGGCCAGTGCGCATTGCACGATCCGGCCGGGCCGCTGGGGACGATCTCCGTCAGCGCCATCAGCCTTTCGCGGAAAAACTGACGCCGGCACGGAAAAGGCCACCCGCGGCGATCCGCGGGCGGCCTTTTCGATCCAGCGTGCGGCCCGGAGGCCGCTGGCGCATCAGCGATAGAAGATGTGGTTGTCCACGCGGGCGAGGCGGACCTTGCCCCAGCGCGGCGAAACGCGCGCGGCATGGAAATACATCGCGCCTTCGGCCGGGCTCTTCCACGCGCCCTTGTCGGCGATCTGCGCGATCTTGACAGCTTCCGCCCAGTCGCGGCTACCCTTGTTGATCGGCGGCATGGCGTGGCCACGCACGAACGAGAACTGCGAGGGCTGATAGACCACGCCGCAATAGCTCGCCGGGAAACGGCCCGACTTGGAGCGCTCGACAACCACGCGGCCCACGGCAAGCTGGCCGTCCAGCGTTTCGCTCTTGGCTTCGAAATAGATTGCGCCGGCCAGGCAGTTCAACTCGCTCGACAGGGCGGCGGGAACGGCGGTTTCATCGACCAGCTCGGCCAGAGATTCCGGAACGTCCGTTTCCGGAGCATCAACGGTGCTCATCGCGGAATGCGTGGCGGCCTGTTGTGCAGCAGCCTGCTGGACAGGCGCGGCGGACCGGCTGGGGAAAATCACGGGAGAGGCGCCTTGGGCCTCGATCACAGGAACCTGAAGGTCCTGTACGGCCGCGCGGGAACCGGCGGCGGTAAAGATCGTTGTCACCAGCGTCAGGCAAATGCTGATCGCGCTGGCATACTTTAACTGCTTACTCATCCATCATCGTCATTCGGCGGTGGACACCCGGGCATGGCGGAAGCTAGCCAACGCAAGACTTTCGTCTCGCGGGCCTGCTCCGGAGAGCCATGTCGGTTGCCCCCCGTCTGCGTGCTAGCGCGTCCTGCCTCCCGCAGAACCACGCCGCCTTCGCATTGCGGTAGGGTGCCTTTATTTGGCGAGGCGGCAGAGTCAACCCCGCACAGGTCAGGTCCGGATCAGGCGTTCCCCGTCTGCGACAGTCAGTTCGACAATCCACACGTCGGGGTCCTGGCGCTGGCGGCGGGCCAGGTAATCCTCAAATTCCTGTTTATTATCAGCATCTTGGACCTTTGATTTGGCCCAGTCCCGCGTGCCGTCGCGCTGCGGCATCCGCTCATAGAGCGTTCCAAGTCCCTGATTATCCAATATAACAATCAGGATGGTGCCAGAGTCCGGCTCGCCCTTGTGCAGCACCATCGCGAAGCCGCCCTGCGCCTGCGCGCGGCGGATCAGGCCGCTGACTTCGAGATGGGCGGGAAGGCGCGTTTCCATGGACCCGGCGGCCGATCCGCTCAGGCGGCCGTACCGCGCAAGCCGGCATTGTAGCCTTCCAGGCTGCCCAGCGCGATGCGCGAACGCTGGAACGTGCCGGTGCCCCGGCCCACTTCCTCGCCTTCCTCGTCAACGAGGCGCGATTCCGCCACCAGCACGCGGCGGCGGCCGGAAACCCATCGCCCTTCGGCGATGACCCGGCCACCGTGGATGGGCCGGCTGAAGAACAGGTTGAACGAGGTGGTCAGCAGGAAGCGGTCCGTCACCAGCGTATTGGCGGCGTAGAACGCGGCATCGTCCAGCATCTTGAAATAGATCGTGCCGTGCGCCGCGCCGGCGGCGTGAAAACAGCTTGGATCGACATCGAACACGATGCGCGAGCGGCCTTCGCCCACGATTTCCAGGCGCGACGAGAACAGATGGTTGACCGGCGCCGAGGCATAGAGGCCTTCCAGCGCGCGCCAGTGCAGCCGGGCGCCTTCGCTGGCCGCGCCGGCCGCGCCGTCTTCAGGCGGCATCGCGGTCGATGACGTTGACGAGCAGGGCGTAGATCGCGTCCGCATCGGGCGCGGCGAGCAAGCGTTCGTGCATCCGCTCGTCCCGCATCAGCCGCGAGATCGCCGCCAGCGCCTGCAAGTGCGTGGCCCCGGCCTGCTCGGGCGACAGCAGGCCAAACACGCAATCCACCGGCATGCCGTCGGCCGCTTCGAATTCGACCGGCTTTTCCAGGCGGAAGAACGTGGCCACGGGCCGTGGCAGATTTTCCAGCCGGGCGTGCGGAATGGCGACGCCACGGCCAAAGCCGGTGCTGCCCAGCCGTTCGCGCTCTTCCACCCGTTCGAGCACAGAGGCGCGATCGAGCGAATAGACCGTGGCGAAGCAATCGGCGAGTTCGCTCAGGATCTGCTGCTTGGTTTCGGCGCGGACAATACGGACCGCCAGGGGATCAATGGTAAAAAGAGCCGTCATGGACTGGAAATGCCGTCAGCATGCCTCAGGGGCACGATCAATCGGGCGGGCCATGCGCCCGAAAGCCCCGCCATGCAAGTGCCGAATCATGGCTTCCCGCCTAAAAGGACGGGAAGCCATGACCGATAGCCTCTACTTGGCGGGTTCGACCCAGCCGATCGACCCATCGCCACGGCGATAGACCATGTTGTGAACGCCGGTGCCCGCGTTCTTGAACAGCAGCGCATTTGTATTTCGCAGATCGAGCATCATCACCGCGTCGGAAACAGTCGCGGTGGGCACGTCGACGCGCGTTTCGGCGATCACCAGCGGCGCATCGGCGACTTCGGGCTCTTCCTCGGTCTCCTCGACCACGAAAACGGTATAGGCCGCTTCTTCCGCGCGGCGGGCGTGATCGGCCTGGTTCTGCCGGGCGTTGATCCGCCGCTTGTAGCGGCGAAGCTGCTTGTCGATCTTTTCCGCCGACTGATCGACGGCGGCATGCGCATCCTGGGCGATCGCGCTGCCCTTGAGGATCAGGCCCTGCGTCACGTGCGTCACGATATCGCATCGGAAACCACCGTGCGGCCCCTTGCCGAGCGTGACCTGCGAGGAAAGCGCGCGGGAAAAGTACTTGTCGACGATACCCGTAAGCCGCTCCTCGGCATGAGCCTGAAGTGCGCTGCCGGTCTCGACCTGGTGGCCCGAAACGCGAATATCCATAAACCCTTCTCCTCGCTTGGGGCGATCCCGCGCAGCCGCTAGCGCGACCAGACGGGATCGCTGAAACCCGCCATGAATTCGACATGGCGGGCCAGTTCCGCCTCGCTCGCGGCATGGGGCCGGGGCGTGCGGAAGACGCGGGTGACGGCGACGGCGGCGAGTTCTTCCGTCTGCACGGAAGCGGCCGCCTCTGCGGCCAGTTCCAGGCCGATCTGCCGCCCACCCATGAGTTCGACGTAGAGCTGCGCCAGCAGTTCTGCGTCCAGCAAGGCGCCGTGCTTGGTGCGATGGCTCCGGTCGATGCCATAGCGCGTGCACAGCGCATCCAGTGAAAGCTTGGCGCCGGGATGCTTGCGCCGGGCGATGGCGACCGTATCGACCATGCGATCGCGGTCCACCGCTTCCAGCCCGCAGGCCGCCAGTTCGTGATTGAGGAAGCCGAAATCGAAGCCGGCATTGTGCGCCACCAGCGGACTATCGCCAAGGAAGGCGATCAGTTCCTCCGCCCGTTCCCCGAACTTCGGCTTGTCGGACAGGAATGCCTCGGACAGGCCGTGGACGGCTTCCGCCTCGGCCGGCATGCCGCGCTCGGGATTGAAATAGGCATGAAACACGGCCCCGGTAGGCACCCGGTTGACCATTTCGATGCAGCCGATCTCCACCAGCCGATCACCGCTCCGGGGATCGAGACCGGTCGTTTCCGTGTCGAAGACGATCTCACGCATCACTAGGTATATTGACCCGTCGCAGGGCACTGGCAAGGCTTCAACGCGGGTTTTTTTGCCATTCGCCGCTGCGGATGCGCCGGACCAGCGCGGCAACCTGCGCGCGCGTTTCCTCCAGCGTCACGCCGGTGTCGACGATGAAATCGGCGCGGGCGCGCTTTTCCGCATCCGGTACTTGCAGGTCGAGGATATGGGCGAACTTGTCCGGCGTCATGCCCGGCCGCGCCAGGACACGCGCGCGTTGCGCCGCGGCGGGAGCCGACACGACCATCACCGCGTCGAGCCCGGCGCCATGCCCCTTTTCGAACAGCAGCGGAATGTCGAACACCACGATGGGCTGCCCGGCGTGTTCGATCAGGAACGCTTCGCGCATCCGGCCCACGACGGGGTGGACGATCGCTTCCAGCCGCGCGAGCGCCCCGGGATTGCCGAACACGCGCGCGCCCAGTTCCTGCCGTAAAACCCCCTCGGGACCGGTGGTTCCGGGAAAGGCCGCCTCGATCGCCGGGACGAGCGCGCCGCCCGGCCCCTGCAACGCGTGAACCGCCGCGTCCGCATCGAACACCGGCACGCCCATTTCGCGCAACATCAGCGCCACGGCGGATTTGCCCATGCCGATCGAGCCGGTCAGGCCGAGAATGAAAGGCCGGCTCATCCTGCAATCGCCCGGCGCAATTCGGCATCGCGATCGCGCGGCGGCCGCGTGCCGAAAAAATGGGCAAAGGCGTGGTCCGCCTGTCCGATCAGCATCGACAGCCCGTCCACCGTGCGGAACCCGGCCGCCTTCGCCGCCCTGAGGAAGTCCGTTTCGAGCGGTGACGTAACGATATCGTAGAACACGCTGCCCGGCGGCGCGTGGCTCATGTCGAACAGCAGCGGCGGTTGGCCGCTCATCCCCAGCGAAGAGGCGTTGACCACCAGATCGAGGCACCCGGCACGGTCGTCGAAGGCAAAATCCGTTACAGATTCGAAGTGCGCGATATCGACCGCGTGGTGGTCGCCGCCGGGGTCCAGTTCATCGAGTAACGCCCGCGCTTTTGGCGGATTTCTGCCGGCCAGCACGATTACCATGTGCTCATCCGCCAATGCCGTAACGATCGCGCGCGCGGCCCCGCCGGTGCCCAGCACGCGCGCCATCCGGAAAAGGTGCGTTTTGTCGAGTAACGGGCGTAACGGTTCGAGGAATCCGGGGGCATCGGTGTTACGGCCAACCAGAATCCCGTTACGTTCACGCACGATCGTGTTCACCGCGCCGATCCTTTCGGCCCCGGAATCGAGCCGATCGAGTAACGGAATCACCGTTTGCTTGTGCGGCATCGTAACGTTACAGCCGCGCCAAGCCTCGTCGTTACGGCGATCGGCCAAATAGCCGGCCAAATCGCCCTCCGTTACGTGACGGGCGTTATACACGGCATCGATTTTCAGCTGCTTCAGCCAGAAATTGTGAATAACGGGCGACTTCGATTGCGTTATGGGATCGCCAATTACCTCTGCGTAGGGTTTCGACGCCACGTTACGGCCCTTTCTCAGGCTTCCAGCTCTCCCTGCGCGCGCAGCGCAGCCAGAACCGCCAATAACGGCATTCCCAGCACGGTGAAGTGGCTTCCTTCGATCCGTTCGAACAGGTGCACGCCCAGTGCCTCGATCCGGAACACGCCCACGCAGCCCGAAACGGCGGGCCATTCCCTGTTGAGATAGCTGTCGATAAAGCTGTCCGAAAGCTGTCGAACATCAAGCCGGGCGGTCTCGCAGTGACGCCACACCGTCATCGCGTCGCGCACCAGCACGGCGGCGCTGTGCAGGTTCATCCGCTGGCCGGAAAAGAACCGCAGGTGTTCGGCCGCCTGCTCGCGGCTCACCGGCTTGTCGAACTGCCGCCCGCCCACTTCGACAAGGGAATCGCCGCCCAGCACCAGCTTGCCCGGTGCGCTCACGGAAACGGGCAGGGCCTTGGCTTCAGCCAGGATCGTGGCCACGTCTCCGCCCGGCACCCCGATCAGCTCGCGCTTGATCGCGCCTTCGTCGACATCGGACGACCACGCCTCGTATGAGATACCGGCGGCATCGAGCATGGCCTTGCGCGAGGCGCTTTGCGAAGCGAGGACTATCATGGCAGGCTTCTCCCGTGCGGATCGGCAAAGATACGCGTGTAAATCACGGCCAAGTAAATCACGGTCCGGCAAGTCACGATCAGATCGGCTTGGGTCCGGGCGTTTCCGAACCGCCGGCGGCCTGGCGTTCGTTGTAGAGGTTGATCACCGCCGCCGCCGTCTCCTCGATCGAACGGCGCGAAACGTCAATCACCGGCCAGCCGTTGTCCGCGAACATCCGCCGCGCATACTGGACTTCGCGCGCGACCTGATCGCTGTTCACATAGGCCGTTTCGGGCGACTGGTTGAGCGAGAGGAGCCGGTTGCGGCGGACCTGGATCAGCCGTTCGGGCGATGTCGTCAGCCCCACCACCAGCGGCCGGCGCAGATTGAATAGCGAGGAAGGGGGCGGGCTTTCCACGACAATCGGAATGTTCGCCACCTTGTATCCCCGGTTGGCGAGGTAAATCGACGTCGGCGTCTTGGACGAGCGCGAGACACCGGCCAGAAGGATGTCGGCCTGCTCCCAGTTTTCCCAGCCCACCCCGTCATCATGCGCGATCGTGAACTGAATGGCATCGACCCGGGCGAAATAGGCTTCGTCCATCATGTGCTGCCGGCCGGGCCGCGCCTTCGCTTCCTGGCCCAGCTGCTCCTCCAGCGCGTCGGTCACCGCATCGAGCGCCGCCACGCTGGGCAGGCCAAGCGCGGCGCAGCGCTGTTCCAGCCGTTCGCGCGTTTCCGCGTTGACCAGCGTGAACAGGACAAGCCCCGGATTCGCGGCGATTTCGCCCATGATCCGGTCGAGATGCTGCTGCGAGCGGACCATCGGCCAGAAGTGACGGACGATATCGGCATCGTCGAACTGCGCGAGCGCCGCCTTGGCGATCATCTCCAGCGTTTCGCCGGTGGAATCCGACAGGAGGTGCAGATGCAACCGCGTCATCGTGGCCCGTTTCCCCGTCCTTTCCAGCGCCCCGGGATGAGGCTGTGGATAGCGCAAGGATAAACCACGGGAGGAATGCGACGACAAGTTCGGCCTGCCATTTCACCCCCGCAGCCGGCCCATCCACAAGCCTTTTGCCGACAGGTGGAAAGCCTTCCCCACAGGCTGGGGACTGCGGGGATAACTTCGCCTTGACCCCCGGCCCCGCAGAGTCGGCCCGCGCTTTTTTGTGGAGGCTCCGGCACAAATCGGGCAGAGCGCGCTCATCCCCGCTATCCACAGCACAACAGATTCCATCATCCTTTTTAAAAGAATCTATTTTTTAGGATTGGACCGAACCGATGCCCGGCCCGCTGCTCCGCTCGCTCTCCGGCGAAAACCTTGATTCCCGCCCGGTCTGGCTGATGCGCCAGGCAGGCCGCTATCTGCCCGAATACCGGGCCTTGCGGGCTGCCAAGGGGGGATTCCTGGAGCTGGTGTACGATGCCGAGGCGGCGGCGGAAATCACGCTCCAGCCGATCCGGCGCTTCGGTTTCGATGGCGCGATCCTGTTCTCGGACATCCTGATCGTGCCCTACGCCATGGGGCAGAACCTGGAGTTCCTGGCGGGCGAGGGGCCGCGCCTGTCGCCGCGCCTGATCGATGCCCAGCTTTCCGCGCTGCGGGCCGTGCCCGAACGCCTGACACCGATCTACGACACCGTGCGCCGGGTGCGCAGCCAGCTTTCGGGCGACAAGACCCTGCTGGGCTTTGCCGGATCGCCCTGGACGATCGCCACGTACATGGTGGCGGGCGAGGGCAGCCGCGACCAGCACGACACGCGCGCCTATGCCTATCGCGATCCTGTGGCCTTCCAGGCGATCATAGACGCGATCGTGGACGTGACCGTGGAATATCTCGCCGGACAGGTCGAGGCGGGCGCAGAAGGGCTCCAGCTGTTCGACAGCTGGGCTGGCAGTCTTTCCCCGGCGCAGTTCGAACGCTGGGTGATCGAACCCAATGCCCGCATCGCCGCCGCGATCCGCAAACGCTACCGGCACGTGCCGCTGATCGGCTTTCCCAAGGGGGCGGGCGAAAAGCTCGTGGCCTATGCGCAGGGCACGAAAGTGGACGCCATCGGCATCGACGAAACGATCGATCCGCTGTGGGCGGCGAAGAACCTGCCGGCAAACCTGCCGGTGCAGGGCAATCTCGATCCGCTGCTGCTGCTGGCGGGCGGTGTCGAGTTGGAACGGCAGACGTTCCGTATTCTCGAAGCGTTCGCCGACCGGCCGCACGTGTTCAACCTGGGCCACGGCATCGGCCAGTTCACGCCGATCGAGCATGTCGAGCACCTGCTGACGGTGGTGCGCGGCTGGCGACGGGGGCAATCGCGGTAAGGTCACCCTGCGATGCCGACGCCGCATGCGTCCTGTTCGGGTCGCATCGCGGCAGGCGGGCTGGATATGGGGGGCTTGCATTGCCCGCAGGCGCCGGCAAAAGGCATTCTCGATCAATTCTCTCGTTCCGGGACGCGCGCTGACGCGCTATCCTTGATCGCATGGTACAGGCGCTTGCGATGATCTATCTCTGGCTCAAGGCCGGTCACATCATCTTCGTGATATTCTGGATGGCAGGGCTGTTCATGCTGCCGCGCTACTTCGTCTATCATCAGGAAGCCGCGCCCGGATCGCCCGAAAACGCGGTGTGGATCGATCGCGAGCGCAAGCTGCTGAAGATCATCCTGTGGCCGTCTCTCGTGGTGGTGTGGGTGCTGGGCCTGGCGTTGGCGATGACGACGGGCGCGTTCCAGCAGGGCTGGTTCCACGCCAAGCTGGCCCTTGTGCTGGCGCTGACGGCTTACCATTTCTGGCTGGCGGGATATGCCCGCGCGCTGGCGGCGGGCGAACGGCGGCTTTCGGGCCGGCGCCTGCGGATGATCAACGAAGTGCCCGGCGTGACCGCCGCGCTGATCGTCATTCTGGTGATTCTCAAGCCGTTCTAAGCCTCGATGCGCTGCGGTCCTGATTGACTTGCCGCGAGGCAAGGCATATCGCGCTGTGCGTCCGGCATCGGAGGTCGCGCCACCATGGAAGCGACCGGACCCGCTTTCTCCAAGCCCCCAGGTCCGCCGGCCATTCCCAGTATTCCATCCGGAACCCAAGAACATGCATCTCAAGGAACTCAAGAAGAAAACCCCCGCCGAGCTGGTCGAAATGGCCGAGGAGCTTGGCGTCGAAGGCGCATCGACCATGCGCCGCCAGGACCTGATGTTCGCCATCCTCAAGGAGATGGCGGAAGACGGCGAGGAAATCCTCGGCATCGGCACGATCGAGGTCCTGCCCGATGGCTTCGGCTTTCTGCGTTCGCCCGAAGCCAACTACCTGGCCGGCCCCGACGACATCTACGTTTCGCCCAACCAGGTCCGCAAATGGGGCCTGCGCACGGGCGACACCGTGGAAGGCGAAGTCCGCGCGCCCAAGGACGGCGAGCGCTATTTCGCGATCACCCGGCTGATCAAGGTCAATTTCGACGATCCCGAGGCGGTCCGCCACCGCGTCAACTTCGACAACCTGACGCCGCTCTATCCCAACGAGCGCCTGAAGCTCGATACGCTCGACCCCACGGTCAAGGACAAGTCGGCCCGCGTGATCGACCTCGTCAGCCCGCAGGGCAAGGGCCAGCGCGCGCTGATCGTGGCGCCGCCGCGCACCGGCAAGACCGTGCTGCTGCAGAACATGGCCAAGGCCATCACCGACAACCATCCGGAAGTCTTCCTGATCGTGCTGCTCGTCGACGAACGGCCCGAGGAAGTGACCGACATGCAGCGTTCGGTGAACGGCGAGGTGATTTCCTCGACCTTCGACGAACCGGCCAGCCGCCACGTCCAGGTCGCCGAAATGGTGATCGAGAAGGCCAAGCGCCTGGTCGAGCACAAGCGCGACGTGGTGATCCTGCTGGACTCGATCACCCGCCTCGGCCGCGCCTACAACACCGTCGTGCCCAGCTCGGGCAAGGTGCTGACCGGCGGTGTCGACGCCAACGCGCTGCAGCGGCCGAAGCGCTTCTTCGGCGCCGCGCGCAACATCGAGGAAGGCGGCTCGCTCTCGATCATCGCCACCGCGCTGATCGATACCGGCAGCCGCATGGACGAAGTGATCTTCGAGGAATTCAAGGGCACCGGCAACTCGGAAATCGTGCTCGACCGCAAGGTGGCGGACAAGCGCATCTTCCCGGCGCTGGATGTCGGCAAGTCCGGCACGCGCAAGGAAGAACTGCTGGTGGCGAAGGATCAGCTCACCAAGATGTGGGTGTTGCGCCGCATCCTCATGCAGATGGGCACGGTCGACGCGATGGAATTCCTTCTCGACAAGATGAAGGATTCCAAGACCAACGAGGACTTCTTCGCGACGATGAACCAGTAACGCGGTTCGCAACGCGGAAAGGAAACGAAGGGGGCTTCGCCATCGGCGCAGCCCCCTTTTTCGTATCAGGTGTTCTCGAGCTGCTCGGCCATTTTCTGCCAGACCGCGTTGATCGCCTTGAGCGGGCGGACCATGACCTTGAAGTCGACGATCCGTCCCTCAAGATCGAAGCGGATCAGGTCGATGCCGTTGACCTTGATCCCGTCGATCTCGGCGGTGAATTCAAGGCAGGCTTCCGGCCCGTCCACCAGTTCGCGGACATAGGCGAACGTGCCGTTGCCGAAGACGCCGGCGGCCGCCGTCAGGTACATCAGCACTTTCTCGCGCCCTTCCTGCGGCGTATGGACCACGGGGGAGTGGAATACCGCGTCGGGCGCGATCAACTCTTCCAGCAGCGCCGGATCGCTGTCCAGCATGTAGCGGTGCCAGGCGGCCAGTCCCAGTTGCATTGACTTCGTCTCCCCGTTTGATCGCCGACCCGGTTTTGCCCTTTCCGGTTGCGCCCGCATTGATGGAGCGCAACCGGTGCGAAGTGCGGTTAGGCGAGGTGTTCCGCCAAGAACGCGCGGGTGCGGCTGTCGGCCAGTTGCGCTCCCTCCTCGTCGCGGCGGTTGCCGGTTTCGGCGGCGAAGCCGTGATCGAGCCCCTCGTAGTCGTAGAGCGTCACCTTGGGATGCGGATCGAGCCCGGCGTGGACCGTTGCCTGCACTTCCGGCGAGACGAAATGGTCCGCCGTGGGAATGTGCAGCAGCAGCGGATTGGCGATGGCGTGGGATTCGCCGAGCATCTGGTCGATCATCACGCCGTAATAGCCGACCGAGGCATCGATATCGGTGCGCGCGGCGGCCATGTAGGCCATGCGGCCGCCCAGGCAGAACCCGACCAGGCCGACCTTGGCGAGGCCGCGCTCCTTGCGCAGCCAGCGGATCCCGGCTTCGATATCCTGCACGCCCAGATCGGGATCGTATTGCCCGAAATAGCCGAACGCCTCCTGCATCTGTTCCGGGACGTCCGGATCGAGTTCGACGCCGGGCGCGAAGCGCCAGAAGACGTCCGGCGCCAGCGCGACATAGCCGAGCGCGGCCCAGTCATCGCATTTCTTGCGGATGCCGGCGTTGATGCCGAAGATTTCCGGAATAACGATGATGGCGGCCTTGGTCTCCGCCGCGGGCGTGGCGACATAGACGGGGATCGCGTCCTGGCCGTCATAAGCTGGAATTCTCGTCATCTCACCCATGGTGGTTCGTCCTGTTCACTGGTTTGTCATGCGGATATCATGCGTTGGTCGATACCGAGCTTGGCCCCGCGAGTGGACTTTGCCAAGCTCCGGTGACAGTCTGAAGCATCGTTGATCGGGAGAATTCCATGAAAGTTCAGGTCGAGATCGACTGCACGCCGGAAGAAGCGCGCCGCTTTCTGGGTTTGCCCGATGTCTCCAAGGCGAACGACGTCTATATCGATGCCATCGCCAAGGCGATGCAGGGCGTGTCGAATCTCGATCAGCTCCAGGGCTATGCCAAGCAGATCGCGCCGATGGGCGAGATGGGGCTGAAGCTGTTCCAGCAGTTCGTGGAGCAGGGCGCGGGAGCGGCCATGGCCGGGTTCAAGGCCGGGGTTTCGGGTTCCAAGAAGAAGGACGACTGATCGCGCGTGTTCCGAATGTTCCACGTGGAACATTCCGGAGTTCGACAGCGCGCGTGTGGGTGTTTAGAGACGCCGGCATGTCCGATACGATCTTCGCCCTGTCTTCCGGGCAGCCGCCCGCCGGCATTGCGGTTGTCCGCATCAGCGGTCCGCACGCCGGGCTGGCGTTGCAGGCTCTGGCTGGAAAATTGCCGAATCCACGCCGCGCCGCGCTGGTGTGGCTGACCGATCCGCGCGACGGTACCGAACTCGATCATACCATGGTGCTGTGGCTGCCCGGCCCCGGCACGGCGACGGGCGAGGACAGTGCAGAGCTTCATCTCCACGGCGGCCGCGCGGTGGTCGTCGCCGTTCTGGCCGCGCTGGGGGCGCTTCCCGGATTGCGGCAGGCATTGCCGGGTGAATTCACCCGCCGCGCCTTCGCCAACGGGCGTATCGATCTGGCCGAGGCGGAAGGGCTCGCTGATCTGTTGACGGCCGAGACCGAGCTGCAACGCCGCTCCGCGCTGGCCATGGCGGATGGGGCTTTGTCGCGTCGGGTCGCCGGATGGCGCGCAGAAGTGTTGACGCTCTCGGCGCGTCTTGAAGCGGCGCTCGATTTCTCGGACGAGGACGATGTCGGTGCCGATCTGCCGGCCGGCTTCACCGCCGATGCTCTAGCGCTGGCTGACGATCTTGGCGCATGGCTGGCCCGGCCGCGCGCGGAGCCGTTGCGCGAGGGCTACCGGGTCGTGCTCGCTGGCCCTCCCAATGCCGGAAAGTCCACGTTGTTCAACGCTTTGGTCGAGGATGACGCAGCCATTACCGCGGCCGAGCCGGGGACCACGCGCGATGTTCTGGTCCGCGCGGTGGCGATCGATGGCGTGCCGTTCACGTTCATCGATACGGCCGGCCTGCGCGAGGATGGCGCGGGCGAGATCGAGCGGATCGGCATCGTCCGTGCTCTGGCGGAGGCCGAGAAAGCGGATCTGGTGCTGTGGTTGGGGCCGGAGGGGGAAGGGCCTGCTGGTCGCCCGCTGTGGGAAATCGAAACGCGGATCGATCGGCAGGATCGGGAGATCAAGCAAGGCGCGCGGTTCGCACTCTCTGCGCGGACGGGGGAGGGCATGTCCTTGTTTCGCGCCGGCTTGGTGGACCATGCGCGGGCCGCGCTTCCCGCTCCGGGCGAAGCGGCGCTGAATGCGCGGCAGGCGGAGTTGCTCGGCCAGGTGGCGGCGGCTGTCACAGCGGCCGCCGCCTTGCCGGACCCTCTGCTCGCGGCGGAAGAACTGCGCCTCGCCCGGCGATCGCTGGATCGGCTTGCGGGGCGGGTGGGCACCGAAGACATGCTCGACGCCTTGTTCGGACGCTTCTGCATCGGCAAGTGAACGGCGATGTTCCACGTGGAACATCGCATGTGCTTTGACGGGAGTCCCGCACTCCTGTAACGGACGTCGCCATGCAGCAATTCGATGTGATCGTGGTCGGCGGCGGTCATGCCGGCGTCGAGGCGGCGGCCGTTTCGGCGCGCATGGGCGCGCGCACGGCGCTGGTGAGTTTCGATCCGGCAACGATCGGCGCGATGAGCTGCAATCCGGCGATCGGCGGATTGGGCAAGGGCCATCTGGTGCGCGAGGTCGATGCCTTTGACGGATTGATCGCGCGCGCGGCCGATGCGGCGGCGATCCATTACCGGATGCTCAACCGCTCCAAGGGCAGCGCGGTGCAAGGGCCGCGCGTCCAGGCCGATCGCAAGCTGTTCCGCGCCGCGATCCAGCGTATGATCGCCGCGCAGCCGGGCCTGACCATGGTTGCGGGCGAAGCGGCGGCCTTGCGCATGCGAGGCGGCCGCGTGGTGGGGATCGATCTGGCCAACGGCGATGCGCTTCCCGCCGCCGCGGTCGTGCTGTGTACAGGGACCTTCCTCGGTGGGCGGCTGTTCCGGGGCGAGGAGCGGATGGACGGCGGTCGTATCGGCGAGAGCGCGGCGCACCGGCTGGCTACGCAGCTGCGTACCGCCGACCTGCCGATGGCGCGCCTGAAGACCGGCACGCCGCCTCGGCTGGACGGGCGCACGATCGACTGGGCGCGGCTGCCGGAGCAGCCCAGCGATGCCGAACCCTGGACGATGTCTCCGCTGACGCCGGCGCGCACAGTGCCGCAGGTGTTCTGCGCGATCGCGCGCACCAATGCGCGCACGCACGATATTATCCGTAGTGGGCTGGACCGGTCGCCGCTGTTCACGGGCGCGATCGGCGCGCAGGGGCCGCGCTATTGCCCGTCGATCGAGGACAAGATCCACCGCTTCGGCGATCGCGACGGGCATCAGGTCTTTCTCGAGCCCGAAGGGCTGGACGACCGCACGGTCTATCCCAACGGCGTCAGCACCTCGCTGCCGACCGACGTGCAGGTGGCGATGATGCGCAGCATCGAGGGGCTGGAGCGGGTGGAGATCACCGTGCCGGGCTATGCCGTGGAATACGATCACATCGATCCGCGCGCGCTGCGGCGCAGCCTGGAAGTGAAAGCCATCCCGGGGCTCTATTGCGCCGGGCAGATCAACGGCACCACGGGCTACGAGGAAGCCGCCTCGCAGGGGCTGGTGGCGGGGATGCACGCGGCGGCGGCCGTGCTCGGCCGCGCGCCGGCGGCGCTGGACCGGGCATCGAGCTACATGGCGGTGATGATCGACGATCTCACGCTTCATGGCGTCAGCGAACCCTATCGCATGTTGACCGCGCGGGCCGAATATCGCCTGCGACTGCGCGCCAATAACGCCTCCACCCGGCTTACGCCGCTGGCGCTGGAGGCGGGTTGCGTGGGCGTGGAGCGCGCCGACTGGTTCGTCGCGCGCACGGAACAGCGGGAGCGGTTGGAGCATGCGCTGGCCGCCGACGTCACCCCGACCGAGCTGGCGCGCGCGGGGATGGGGGTACGCGCCGATGGCACCCGGCGATCCCTGATGGAATGGCTGCGTTTCCCCGAAGTCACGCTCGCGGCGTTGCGTCCATGGGTGGGGGACGTGGCGTTCGATCCCCTGCTGGTGGAGGAAGTGGAGGAGGACGCGGCCTATGCGCCCTATCTCGCGCGGCAGGATGCGGAGCTGCGCGAGTTGCGGTCGAGCGACGCGGTCCCGCTCGGCGATGATTTCCCCTTCGCCGAGGTGCCCGGCCTTTCCAACGAGATGGTGGAGCGGTTGCAGCGTGCCCGGCCGGATACGCTGGCGGCGGCGGGCCGGATTGCCGGGATCACCCCGGCCGCGCTCGCCAGCCTGCTGGTCCACGCGCGGCGGCGCGCGGCATGACGATCGTCAGCGAAGCGGATGCCCAAACCTGGCTGCGCGATCGGCTCGGGGTTGATGCGGATGGCATGAGCCGGCTGGATCGACTCGTCGACCTGCTGGTGGCCGAGAACGAACGCCAGAACCTCGTGGCACGCGGTACGCTGACGCATGTCTGGCAGCGGCATATCGTGGACAGCGCGCAGTTGCTCGATGTTCCACGTGAAACATTGCCGGCGGGGCCGTGGCTCGATCTGGGGACCGGAGCGGGCTTTCCGGGGCTGGTCGTGGCGGCGTTGCAGCCCGAACGGCACGTCACGCTGGTCGATTCGCGCCGCTTGCGCACCGAATGGCTCGAGCGCGCCGCCGGGGCGCTTGATCTGCGCAATGTGGAGGTCATTCTGGCGCGGGTGGAAGATGTGCCGGCACGGATCGTGAGCGTGATCTCTGCCCGCGCGTTTGCCCCGCTCGACAAGCTGCTGATTCTTTCTGCGCGCTTTTCCACACCAGACACGCTTTGGCTGTTGCCCAAAGGGGCCAAGGCGAAGCATGAATTGGACATGCTCCCGAAATCCTGGCGCCATATGTTCCACGTGGAACAATCGCTGACAGACCCCGACGCGGGCGTCATCGCTGGTCGCCTGCTTGGTGGTCAGCCCCCGGTTGTCCAAAAGGCCAAACGCCGGAAGGAAACTCGCCGATGATTACCATCGCTGTCGCCAACCAGAAGGGCGGAGTAGGCAAGACCACCACCGCGATCAACATCGCCACCGCGCTGGCCGCTACGGGTTGGAAAGTGCTGCTGGTCGATCTCGATCCGCAGGGCAATGCCTCGACCGGGATTGGCGTCGCTTCGCACGAGCGCGAACGGTCGTCCTATGACCTGCTGATCGATCAGGCGACCGTGGCCGAATGCCTGATGCCCACGCGCATTCCGGGGCTCGATCTGATACCCGCCACGGTCGATCTTTCGGGCGCGGAAGTGGAGCTGGTCAGCGTCGAGGACCGGACCGGAAAGTTGCGCGGCGCACTTTCCCAGGGCGGGGCGGGGCATGATATCTGCCTGATCGATTGCCCGCCGTCCCTCGGCCTGCTCACGCTCAATGCGCTGACCGCGGCGGATACGCTGCTGGTGCCGCTCCAGTGCGAATTCTTCGCGCTCGAAGGGCTGAGTCAGTTGCTGCAGACCGTGGAGCGCGTCCAGGAGCGCTTCAACGCCGATCTCGGCATCCTGGGCGTGGTGCTCACCATGTTCGATCGGCGAAACCGCCTGACCGATCAGGTGGCCGACGACGTGCGGTCCTGCCTGCACGATCTGGTTTTCGAAGCGGTGATTCCGCGCAACGTCCGTTTGTCCGAAGCGCCGAGCCATGGCTTGCCCGCGCTGATCTACGATCATGCCTGCCCCGGATCGCAGGCTTACATGAAGCTGGCGCGCGAACTGATCGGCCGGCTGCCCGAACGGAGGAAGGCTGCATGAGCAGCGAAGACGGCATGACCGGTGATGGCGTGAAAGCAGCGCCGGTGCGGCGCGCGGCGCTGGGGCGGGGGCTGGGCGCGTTGCTCGGCGAAACCCGGCGCGAAGAATCGCTCGTCCGCGTTTCGGCGGGCGCGCCGGAAGGGGCCGCACTGCCGCGCGAAGGCGGGGTTTCGCTGCTGTCCGTGTCGGACATCGAACCCGATCCCAATCAGCCGCGGCGCCATTTCGACGAAGAGGCGCTGGAGGAACTGGCCCGCTCGATCGCGCAGCGCGGTGTGATCCAGCCGGTGATCGTGCGGCCCGTGAGCGCGGGCCGCTATCAGCTCGTGGCTGGCGAGCGCCGCTGGCGCGCGGCGCAGCGCGCGCGCGTGCACGAGATTCCGGCCATCGTGCGCAAGCTCGATGAACGCGAAGTCGTCGCGCTGGCGCTGATCGAGAATCTGCAGCGCGAGGATCTCAATCCCGTCGAGGAAGCGCGCGCCTATCAGCGCCTGTCCGAACAGGATGGCCTGACGCAGCAGGAAATCGCGACGTTCGTCGACAAGTCGCGCAGCCATGTCGCCAATCTCATGCGCCTGCTCAGCTTGCCCGAGGAAGTGCTGGACATGGTCCAGCGCGACGAGATCTCGATGGGCCACGCGCGCGCGCTGGCAACCCTGCCCGATCCGTTGCCCATCGCGCGCGAGGTCGTGGCGAAGGGGCTTTCGGTGCGCGATGCGGAACGCATGGCCAAGCGCGCCGGGCGCCCGGAAAGCGCGCAGCGCAAGGCGCGCGCGGTGCGCGATCCATCGCAAAGCGCGGACATCGCGGCGGTGCAGGCCCATCTGGAGGAGTTCCTGGGTCTCAAGGTCATGATCAATGCCGATGCCGATCCCAGTTCGGGGTCGGTGACGATCCGCTACAAGACGCTCGACCAGCTCGACCTGATCTGCCAGCGGCTGACCGGCGGCGGCATCTGACGCGGACTTGCCCGAGAGGGCAGCGCATAAAGTTTAACTGATCGATTAAATAGCGATTGACCCGGCTTGGCGGCGGCGCTTATCCCTGTGGGAAAGGCCACGACTAACCGGAGAGATGCCATGTCGCTCGATGCGCTTTCACGCACCGCGTACAACGAGGATCACGAAGCCTTCCGCCAGACCGTCCGCCGGTTTCTGGAGGACGAGATCGCGCCGCACGCCGCCGAATGGGCGGACGCCGGCATTGTGCCCAAGGAAGTCTGGCCCAAGGCCGGCGAACTGGGCATGCTGTGCCCCACCGTGCCCGAGGAATACGGCGGGCTTGGCCTCGATTTCGGCTATAACGCCATCGTCGACGAGGAAAGCGCCTATTATGGCCGCGTGACCACGGGCTTTTCGCTCCAGTCGGACATCGTCGCCAACTATCTCATCTCCTACGGCTCGGAAGAGCAGAAGAAGAAGTGGCTGCCGCGCATGGTCTCGGGCGAGACGATCACGGCGATCGCGATGACCGAGCCCGGCACCGGTTCCGACCTTCAGGGCATGCGCACCACCGCGAAGAAGGACGGCAACCACTACGTCATCAACGGATCGAAGACCTATATCACCAACGGCCAGAACGCCGACCTGATCCTCGTCTGCTGCAAGACCGACACCGACGTCCAGCCGGCGTGGAAGGGCGTGTCGATCGTGTTGGTCGAAGCCGATCGCGAAGGATTCGAGCGCGGCCGCAACCTCGACAAGATCGGGCAGGACGAGGCCGATACCTCGGAACTGTTCTTCAACGACGTGCGCGTGCCGATCACCAACTGCCTGGGCGAGGAAGGCAAGGGCTTCATCTACCTGATGAGCGAACTGCCGCAGGAACGCCTCTCGATCGCGGTCAGCGCGCAGGCTTCCGCGCAGCGCGCGTTCGACGATACCGTGGAATTCACGCGCGATCGCAAGGCGTTCGGCAAGCCGATCCTCGATTTCCAGAACACCCGCTTCACCCTGGCCGACATCAAGGCCAAGCTGCAGGTGGGCTGGGCGCACCTCGACTGGGCGCTGGCGCGCCACCTCAAGCGCGAACTGACGCCGGAAGAGGGCGCGGCCGCCAAGCTGTGGCACACCGAGCTGCAGTGGGAAGTGATGGACAAGTGCCTGCAGCTCCACGGCGGCGCGGGCTACATGAACGAATACGCGATTGCCCGCGCCTGGCGCGCCGCGCGCGTGACGCGGATTTTCGGCGGCACCAACGAGATCATGAAGGAGCTGATCGGCCGCAAGCTTTAAGGCGTTTCACGTGGAACACGGTTTGTGATCGGCGCGTCGTCCCAGCGAAAGCTGGGACCTCGTGAGGCCGGGCGGGGCCTATCAAAGGTTCCACCATACGGCCTGAGGTCCCAGCTTTCGCTGGGACGACGCCGGCTGTACGGCGTGCTCCTCGGCGCTTAGCTGCCGGTGTAGACCCGCTTTTCCTTGACGCGCTTCTCGCGCAACACCGGGCGGTGGTGCACGGCGCGGCGGCGGACCGGTACGTTGACCCATTCCTCGGTTACGGTCGTGGTTTCGACGCAGGGCTTCTGCTGGTTCTGGATCATCACCGGCACCATGACATAGCCATAGGGCGCGTATCCGGGATAACCAGCATAGCCGCCTCCATAGCCACCGGGATAGCCCGCCGGATAACCTGCTCCCTGGGGCGGACCATAGCGACGGAAGAAGTCGTCGCATTCGCGATCCAGGGCCTTGTCCTCGGCCTTGTCGATCGCGGTGCCAGCCACGGCGCCGACCGCCGCGCCCGCCACGGTGCCAAGCACCCGGTCACCCGATGCCACGCGATTGCCGATCAGCCCGCCCACCGCGCCGCCGATCAGCGCGCCGCCGACGTGATGGTCCGGGTTGTTGACGTGGCAGCGATCGAGCATCCGCTGGTACTCGGGGTCCATCGGCGGCGGTGCCGGCATGGCGGCCGGGTATCCGCCTGCCCATGCGGGCGGCGCATAAGGAGGCGGGGGCGGAGGCGGTGCTTCATGCGCCGCCGCCGGCATGGCGCCCGCTAGCGCGAGCGAAACGGCAAGAGCGTGGTAGATTCGGGCCATCATGATCCCCTGTTGTGGCGCGCCAGCGCGACTGGCCGGATTCCGGACGTTTCCGGAACCGTATCATCGCCGGGCAGGGCGCACCAAGGCCGCTGCCGGGGCTGTGCCGAAACGGGATAGATTGGCGAGTGGTTCTTTCTCTCAGATCCGTTCGGCGATCGCCTGGGCCAGCGCCTCGATGCCGGACGCGTCCTCTGCGCTGAACCGTCCGGGCAGGGGGCTGTCAAGGTCGATCACGGCGATGACCGCGCCACCGCGAATCACGGGCACGACCAGTTCGGACCGGCTGGCCGCATCACAGGCGATATGGCCGGGAAAGGCGTGGACGTCCTCCACCCGCTGCGTGGTTCCGGTGCGCGCCGCCGCGCCGCAGACGCCACGGTCCAGCGGGATGCGGATGCAGGCGGGCTTGCCGATGAACGGGCCAAGCACGAGTTCGCCTTCCACCATGCGGTAAAAGCCCGCCCAGTTGAGGTCGGACAGGAATTCCGCCAGCAGCGCGGCGACATTGGCCATGTTGGCGATGCCATCGGGCTCGTTATCGGTGATGGCCACGGCCGCGTCGCGCAACTCGGCATGGATCTCGGCGGTCGAAGCGCCGGCGTTGGGGGCAAAGGCGTACATACCCCTGATATAGGGCGGCCGGGGCGGAATGGAATGAGGGCAACCTGTCAGGTGACAGGACGGCGTTTGCCGCCTAGATTCGTGCGCATGACTCTCTTGCGCAAGATCCTCATCGGCCTGCTCGTCGTCGTCGTCGCGGGCGGCCTTTTCATCGCCTGGGCCATGCGGGGCGATCCCGCACAGTACACGCTGGACCAGCTTTCCGGGCCGAAGCCCAAGCTGGCCGAGCCGAGCGCGCAGACGATTCCCACGATCGTGGTGGCGGAACCTGTCGGCTGGAAGGCCAACGAGGCGCCCGTGGCGGCGCAGGGGCTGGCGGTCAGCCGCTTCGCCGACGGGCTGGACCATCCCCGTGCGGTGACCGTGCTGCCCAATGGCGATGTGCTGGTGGCGGAAACCAACGCGCCTCCGGGCCGTGGCCCCGGCGGGATTACGGGCCTGGTGATGAACTGGCTGTTCCGCAAGGTCGGCGCCGGCGGGCCTTCGCCCAACAAGATTGTGTTGCTGCGCGATACCAATGGTGACGGCAAGGCCGACCAGAAGTTCGTGATGGACAATCCCGCGCTCGATTCGCCGTTCGGCATGGTGTTCCGCGACGGCCGCCTGATCATCGCCAACCACAACGCGGTGCTGTCGTACCCCTATGCGCTGGGCCAGACGTCTCTTGCCGGCAAGCCCGAGAAGCTGATGGACCTGCCCGGTGGCGGCAACCACTGGGCGCGCAACCTGCTGCTCAGCGCCGATGGCAGCAAGCTCTATGTCACCGTCGGCTCCTCCTCGAACATCGCCGAGAACGGTATCGACCAGGAAAAGGGGCGCGCCGCGATCCACGAGTACGATTTCGCCAAGCACCGCAGCCGCGAATTCGCCGGCGGCCTGCGCAATCCCAACGGTCTCGACTGGAATCCGCACAGCGGCGAACTGTGGACCGTGGTCAACGAGCGCGACATGCTCGGGTCCGATCTCGTGCCCGATTACCTCACCAATGTGCCGTTGGGCGCGCAATACGGCTGGCCCTGGGCCTACTGGAAGAAGAACATCGACTGGCGCGTGAAAGAGCCGATGCCCGAATACATGCTCGAATACACGCGAAAGCCGGAATACGCGCTGGGCTCGCACGTCGCACCGCTTGGCCTTGCGTTTTCGCGTGGCGGCAACGTGATGGGCGATCGTTTCGCGCAAGGCGCGTTCATTGCGCGCCACGGTTCGTGGAACCGCCGCCCGCTGTCAGGCTATGACGTGGTCTTCGTCGGCTTCGACGATCGCGGCAACGTGAAGCCGACCCCGCCGGTCACGATCCTCAGCGGGTTCCTCACGGCCGATGGCCGCGCGCATGGCCGGCCGACCTGGGTCGCCTTCGCGAAAGACGGCGCGCTGCTGGTCAGCGACGACGTGGGCGGTGTGATCTGGCGCGTGACGGCACCCGGCGCGAAGCCGGCGGCGGAGATCGTGCCGATCAAGGCGACGCCGATGCCGCCTCCACCGCCGCCGGATGCCAAGTTCATCGCCAAGCCGAACGAAGATTCGGACCTGCTCAAGCCGCAGCCGTAAGGCGCGGGAAAAGCACCGGGCGCGTGGCTTACAGCGCGCGCCCGGTCCGCCCGGCCAGTTCGTTGACATATTGCCAGGCCACGCGCCCGGAGCGGCCACCGCGCCGGCGAGACCATTCCAGCGCGTCGGCCGGCTCCCATTCCAGCCCGTAATGCGCGGCATATCCGCCGATGATCGCCAGGAAATCGTCCTGCGAGCAATTGTGGAAGCCCAGCGACAGACCGAACCGGTCGGCCAGCGCCAGCCGGTCGTCGACCACGTCGCGCGGGTTGATCGGATCGTCCTGCTCGCTGAGATGGCGTTCCACGATCGCGCGGCGGTTGGAGGTGACGGCCAGGCGGACGTTGGCGGGGCGCGCTTCCACGCCGCCTTCCAGCCAGCTGCGCAGCCGGCGCGCGCCATCGGCATCGGCCGCATCGAAGCCGAGGTCGTCGAGGAAGACGAGGAAGCGGCGGTCGATCCCGCGCAGCAGGGCGAACAGGTCGGCCAGGCCCGCCTCGGGCGTGGCCTGCACCAGCGCGATGCTGCCCGGCCGATCATTCTGCGCGGCCAGCGTGGCGGCGCGCAACAGGGCGGACTTGCCCATGCCGCGCGATCCCCACAGCAGCATGTCGTGCGCGGCCGTGCCGTGGGCCAGGCGGGCGACGTTCTCGACCACAGCGCCCTTCTGGAAGTCGATGCCGTGCATCAGGTCCAGCGCGGGCGCTTCCAGCCGGACGACAGGCCGGGCCGTGCGCCCCAGCCAGACGTAGGCGGGGTGCGCCAGCCAGTCGACCGGTGGCGGCGGTGGCGGTGCGAGCCGTTCCAGCGCCTCGGCGATGCGGGTCAGCCAGGGGGTATGGTCACTCATGCCAGCAGCGCGTCGGTATCCAGCTGATAGACCAGCGCCGCGCCCGCCATGGCCGCCGAGCCAAGGCCGCGCATTTCGGGCACGATGGTGCGGTTGAAGAACATCGTCACCGCCGTCTTGGCGTCATCGCCCGTGGTCCGCGCCTGCCGGGCAAGCTGCCAGCCGGCCACGGCCGCCGCGCACATCGTGGTGAACGGCACGCTGCCGGCCAGCCGGTCGTCCAGCGTGGCGCTGGTGGTCATCCAGGTGGCGATCGCGGCCACGTCTCTCGCCAGCGCGGCGACTTCGGGCACGTCTTCCATTTCCGCGATGATGTCGGCCATCAGCGCCTGCAGCACGCCGCCGTTCTCGTAACCCAGCTTGCGGGTGACGAGGTCGGCGGCCTGGATGCCGTTGGTGCCTTCATAGATCGGCGCGATGCGCGCGTCGCGATAGTGTTGCGCGGCGCCGGTTTCCTCGATGAAGCCCATGCCGCCGTGGACCTGCACGCCCAGACTGGTCACCTCGCAGCCGACATCGGTACCCCAGGCCTTGAGCATGGGCACCAGCACTTCCGCCCGCTTCTGCGCGGCTTCGTTGCCCAGCGTGCCGCGATCGATCTGGCCGGCGGTGTAATAGAGCAGCGCCCGCGCCCCTTCGGTCAGCGCGCGCATCCGCAGCAGCATCCGGCGCACGTCGGGGTGTTCGATGATCGCCACCGGTGTCTTGTCCGCCGCGCCCGCCCGGGCGGACTGGACGCGGTCGCGCGCGTAGGCCCGCGCCTGCTGATAGGCGCGTTCGGCGATCTGCACGCCCTGGCTGCCCACGTTGATGCGGGCGGAATTCATCATCGTGAACATGGCCTTCAGGCCCTCGTTCTCGTGGCCCACCAGTTCGCCGATGCATTCGCCGTGGTCGCCATAGGACATGACGCAGGTGGGCGAGGCGTGGATGCCCAGCTTGTGCTCGATCGAGACGCAGCGCACGTCGTTGCGTTCACCGGGGGTGCCGTCGGGGTTGACGTGGAACTTGGGCACGATGAACAGCGAGATGCCGCGCGTGCCGGCCGGGGCGCCGGGAGTGCGAGCGAGAACCAGGTGGATGATGTTCTCGGCAAGGTCATGTTCGCCGAAGGTGATGAAGATCTTGGTGCCGGCGATGCGGTATTTGCCGGCGTGCGGGCCTTCGGTGATCGGTACGGCGGTGCTGCGCAGCGCGCCCACGTCGGACCCGGCCTGCGGCTCGGTCAGGTTCATCGTGCCCGACCATTCGCCGCTGACCAGCTTGGGCAGGTATAGCGCCTTCTGGGCTTCGCTGCCGTGGTGATCCAGCGCCTCGATCGCGCCGACGGTGAGCATCGGCAGCAGGGCGAAGCCCATGTTGGCCGCGCCCAGCGTCTCGAGCACGCAGGTCGCCAGCGCGAAAGGAAGGCCCTGTCCGCCATGATCGACCGGCCCGGCGATCGCGTTCCAGCCCTGCTCGACGAACGCGCGGTAGGCGTCGGCGAAGCCGGCGGGCAGCGTTACCGCGCCATCTTTCCATTTCGCGCCCTCGGTGTCGCCCAGCCGGTTGAGCGGTGCCCATTCGCCGGCGGCCAGCGCGCCGATGCCTTCCACGATGGCTTCCACCAGATCGGGGCTGGCAGCCTCGAAGCGTTCGTGCGCCGCCAGCTCCTCGATCCCGGCGCTGACGCGCAGGGCAAGCACCTGGTCGGTGGTGGGTGGCGTGAAATCCATCGCAGTTCCCCTCGCTTGGTTTTCCTTGGCAGAGCGTGGCGCGCGCTATAGCGGCAAGGCATGGACGGTACAAAGATTTCCCACGGCGGACCGGGCAACCTGCGCGCCGCCGATGCCGCCGGCATTGCCGCGGCGGCGCGGCTGCTGGCGGCCGGGGGGGCGGTCGCCGTGCCCACGGAAACCGTCTATGGCCTCGCCGCCCGGGCCGACGACGATGCCGCCGTGGCGGGCATCTATCGCGCCAAGGGCCGCCCCGATTTCAATCCGCTGATCGTCCATATTCCCGATGCCGTAGCGGCAAGGGCGCTCGCCGCCTTCGACGACCGGGCCGAGGCGCTCGCCGCCGCGTTCTGGCCGGGCGCGCTGACCATGGTCTTGCCGCGCCTGCCCGGTGCGCGGCTTGCCATGGCGGTCAGCGCCGGCCTGCCCACGGTGGCGCTCCGCTGCCCCGCGCATCCGGTGATGCAGGCGCTGCTGCGCGAAAGCGGGCTGCCGCTTGCCGCGCCTTCGGCGAATCGCAGCGGCGCGGTCAGCCCCACCAGCGCCGCGCACGTGCGCGCCTCGCTGGGCGACCGGGTCGGCCTGATTCTCGACGGGGGAGAGACGGCGCAGGGGATCGAATCGACCATCGTCGGCCTGCGCGCGGATGGATCGTGGGCGATCCTGCGGCCCGGCCCGATCGAGGAGGCGCGGATCGCCGCGGTGCTGGGCGAAGAGCATGCCGGCCGCGCGCAGGATCGTCGCGGTATCGAGGCGCCGGGGCAATTGGCGAGCCACTATGCGCCGGGAAAGCCCGTCCGCCTCGACGCGCCGGACGCCGAGCCGGACGAATTCCTGATCGGCTTCGGCGCGGTTGCCGGCGATGTCTCGCTGTCGCGCAGCGGCGATCTCGCGGAAGCGGCGGCGCGACTCTACGCCTGCCTGCATCTGGCGGCGGACGATGCGCGGCGCCGGATCGCCGTGGCGCCGATCCCGGACCGGGGCATCGGCGTTGCCATCAACGACAGGTTGCGCCGCGCCGCCGCCTGAACGGCTTTAGGCGGGCCAGTTTCAGGCGGCCCAATTTCAGGCGGGCTGGCAGACCAGCTTGCCCGAACCCAGCGTCTTGACCGTGCAGGTCGCGCGCCCGCGCACGTGAATGTCGCCGCTGCCCAGGATCGAGGCATCCACGGTACCGTCCGACGCGAACCGGCCGCTGCCCGAACCGGCGACGTCGGCCTTCGCCGCATCGACCGAGAGGCCGGAAAGGTCGGCATTGCCCGATCCGCCGATGGTCAGCGCCAGGTTCCTGGCATGGCCGGCCGCCCGCACGGTTCCCGGACCCAGCACGTCGACCTTGAGCGTGCCGACATCGACGCGGGTGCTATCCACGCTTCCGGAGCCGGCGATCACCACCCTGGCGTCTTCTCCATGCAGGGCGTCGCTGTGGACGGTGCCCGAGCCCATCAGCACGATCCCCTGCAACGGCGGAACGACCACGTTGATGGTCACGGTGCCGCCTTGGCCGAATCCGTGCTTTTCGCGCGCGATGCCGAGGTTGCCGTCCTTCAGGGTGAAGCGGAGCTGGTCCTTGGTCGCCGGATCGCCATCGACGGTAATCGCCAGCCGGTCCCCGCCGGTGACACGGACGGTATCGGGGCCGAGCAGGGTGATCGTGTCCGGCGCCTTGCCCGAGGTATCCAGCTGCGCCAGCGGCACGCCGCTGACACCGTCGATGGTGACGTGCGCGTCGGACGAACAGCCGGCCAGCGCGGCGCCGAGACCGACGGCGGCTACGCCCGCCAGGGCACGGGCAAGATTGGCGAACATGCGATGGTCTCCACCGGGAGGGAATGTGTATTGCTCATATACTACAGCTTCGCCTCCCAGGGCCATGTCGCTCGTCGGCGCGCATCGGCATCTGGACGACGCCAGCGCGGCAACACAAAAGGGGCCGCCGGCTTCCCGGCGACCCCTTTTCGTGGAAACGGGCGTGAAACCCGGCCGGACCGTATGGCCCGGCCTTGGCGTCAGGCGGTTTCGTAGTACTTCGGCGCGTATTCGTTCAGGATCGCGAGGATCTTCTTGAGCGCGGCCGGTTCATCGGTCTTTTCCATCGCCGCCAGTTCGCGGGCGAGGCGCGAAGAGGCCGCTTCGAAGATCTGGCGTTCGGAATAGCTCTGTTCCGGCTGGTCGTCCGCGCGGAACAGGTCGCGCGTGACTTCCGCGATCGAAACGAGGTCGCCCGAATTGATCTTGGCTTCGTATTCCTGTGCGCGGCGCGACCACATGGTGCGCTTGACCTTGGGCTTGCCCTTCAGCGTATCCAGCGCTTCGCGCAGCGTCTTGTCCGAAGACAGCTTGCGCATGCCGATGGCTTCGACCTTGTTGACCGGAACGCGCAGCGTCATGCGTTCCTTCTCGAAACGGAGCACGTAAAGCTCCAGCGTCATTCCGGCGATTTCTTCGTTCTGCAATTCGACCACCCGGCCGACGCCGTGCTTCGGATAGACGACGTAATCCCCAACATCGAAGGCAAGAGCCTTGGCTGCCATTGGTTACCCTTTCGACACGGGCTAGGATGTGGCGGCGGAGGAGGCCCCGGTGCGCGTATTGCGCCCGATGCCCGCATTGCTTCGCGGGCGGCCTTCAACAAGCGGTCTGCGACCCCTTTTTTGTGCTGCCTTTGTGTCCTGCCTTATCTTCGTGAAATGCGACGCATGGCCGGGACCATGCCGCACGCGCGAGTATATAACGTTTTTGTGGAAAATTTCCAGTCCCGGCGGAGAATCTCCACGGTTCCTTGTTTTCGCGGGGCGGCCGGCGGCTTGACGCTGCGTCAGCGAAGCGCGTGCAAGGCCGTTCTGGCGATTCCCGCCGCTGTGGAGACGGACGGGTCGGGGCTGGCCCGTTCTTCGGACGGCGTGGCGATCCGCCCCATCGCCACCAGCAGCGCTTCGGCCCGGGTGGCGAGTCTCTCCACTTCGCGTTCGTTCAGCGAAAGGCGATTTTCCAGATAGGAGATTTTGGATATCGCCATCAGCGCGCCCGCGAAGAAGCCGACCGTGGCCGACAGGAAAGCGATTCCCGCATATATTGCGATTTCAGACACCTGGTTCCGACCCCCGTCAGATTCATTCTTTTCGGGGACGCAACGTAGAGTTTCCCGCGCCCGATGGCGCGGGAATTTCAGTCTGTTTTGGACTAGTCCCGATCTGGGGCGGTTACGGGCGCGCGGCTGGGGCGCGGATCAATCGCCCTCGCCGGGTTCGGCCGAGAAGTACTTGTCGAACTTGCCTTCCTCGCCCTTGTGCTCGTCGGCGTCGGCCGGAGCATCCTTCTTGGCGGTGATGTTCGGCCATTCCGCCGAATACTTGGCGTTCAGCTCAAGCCACTGTTCCAGGCCGCTTTCGGTATCGGGCAGGATCGCTTCGGCGGGGCATTCCGGCTCGCACACGCCGCAGTCGATGCACTCGCTGGGGTTGATCACGAGCATGTTCTCGCCCTCGTAGAAGCAGTCCACCGGGCAGACCTCGACGCAGTCCATGAATTTGCAGCGGATGCAGGCGTCGGTCACAACATAAGTCATGGCGTGATTATCCCTCAGGTACGCGTTTCGGGCCGTGCTAGAGGCGAGGGGGGCGTATCGTCAAGCACCCGATAGCATGCTTGTGCTTCGGGAGCGGGGCCGCGCCGCTCCGGAAGCGCCAGAATCTCGATCACGCGCACCGCCGAACCCAGCGGAACCACGAGAATATCGCCGGCGGAAACGCCCTGGTGCGCGCGCTCCACGCGCCGTCCGTTAAGCCGGATGTGCCCCGCCTGCGCCCAATCCTGCGCCAGCGCGCGCGTTTTGGCGAGGCGCAGGAACCACAGCAGCTTGTCGATCCGCAGCCCCGCGGCCATCAGCGCCCCACCGGTTCGGCCGCCAACCATTCCGCCAGGGCGGCGAAGGCGCTGTCGGGCCGGGGGCGGGCGGCTTCGGGCCGGCGTTCTTCGCGCGGGCGCGGGGGGCGCCAGTCCCACAGCGGCGGCGCGGGCGGCCCCGCGGCGCCTTCGGCCAGCGGGCGCGGGGGCCACGCGCGGAAGCCCGCCGCGCGCAGCAGCGCCGCATAGCTGGCGGTGGTCAGCCCCATCGACCGCGCCAGCGCCGGATCGAGCGCGAAGCGGCGCGTCCTGCCGCCGATCGCGCCTTCCGTGCGTGTGCGGTGGGCGGCGTGGAGCAGCTTTTCGGCCAGATCCACGCGAATCGCCTGCGATCCGGCGGCGCGGTAGCCGACTGGTATCTCCCTGCCGCCCCGAATCACGGGCTGCATGGCATCGGGTGGCGCGCCGTGTTCCAGCCCCCAGACGCGCGCCAGCGCGCTCCACAGGATCATGGCGGCGGGCCGCAGCGCGCCCGGCACGTAAAGGTCCAGCGCGCCCACGCGAACGCCCAGCCCGCGCAGCGCCGTGCGCTGGCGATCGTCGAGCCGCTCCAGCCCGGCTTCGGCGCGCGCCAGCACGCCGCCACCTTCCACCAGACGCAGCAACAGCGCGCGCAGCGTCGGTCCGGAGGCCGGATCGCGCCCGGTTTCGGCAATCTTGCGCAAGGGTTCCAGCGGCCTTTCGCCATGGCGCGCCAGCCATTCGGTGAGCGCGGTTTCCACGCCCTGCCGGACCGGGGACGGCAACCGGTCGAGCGCCGCGTCGATCCGGATGCGCGGCTCCAGCAGCGTGCGGCCCTTCTCCAGCCGCGCCACCGTGATGCCGTTCCAGCGCAGCGCGCCGTCGGCGAGGGTGATTCCCTCCGCCGTTCCGGCATCGCGGACCAGCGCCTGCGCGCGGGTGGCCAGCAAGCCCGGCAAATGCCGCTCCGCCGCCGCCAGCAGCAGCTTGCGATCCGCCGCGCGGGCCAGTGGATCGACCACGAAGCGGAAGCCTTCGAGGTGGCCGATCGCCTCGTCGTCCACCAGCACCGCCCCCGCCTCGTCGAGCCGGACGGGCAGGAACGCGGCGTCGGCGCCGGTCTTGCGCATCAGCAGCGTGGTGCGGCGGTTGACGAAGCGTTCGGTCAGGCGCGCGTGCAAGGCATCGGACAGCCGCGTTTCCACGGCGCGGGCGCGCGCCGCCATCTCGTCGCGCGCCAGCACCCAGTCGGGCCGTTGCGCGATGTAGGACCAGCTGCGGATCGCCGCGATGCGCCCCTGCAGCGTGTCGATGTCCCCGGACGGGTTGTCGAGCGCGGCGATCGCCTGCGCCACGTAGTCCGCGCCCAGATAGCCATGGCGCAGATCCTGCCACAGCCGCGCGACGAAGCGGGCATGGGTTTCGGCGCCCTGCTGGCGGAAATCGGGAAGCGAACAGGCCGCCCAGAAGCGCTGGACCGCACCACGCCCGCGCACCGTGCCGGCGGTGTCCGGCTCCTCCGCCAGCCGTTTCAGGACGGCCAGGTCGATCGCCTGCGGCGGGGTGGCCAGTTCGGGCCGGGGCGGCGGGCTTTCCAGATCCGCGATCAGCGTGGCCAGCGAATCGAAGCGCGGCTCCGCCTCGCGCCAGAACAGGCGGGTCAGCGGCGGAAACCGGTGTTCCTCGATCGCGAAGACTTCCTCGGGCGTGAATTCCGGATCGTGCCCGCCCGTGCCCGCCCCCGTGCCCGCCAGCGTGCCGAAAGTGCCGTCGCGCTGGTGGCGTCCTGCGCGGCCCGCGATCTGCGCCATTTCCGCCGTGGTCAGCCGCCGCTGGCGATGGCCGTCGAACTTGGACAGGCCGGCGAAGGCGACGTGGTGGACATCGAGGTTCAGGCCCATGCCGATCGCGTCGGTGGCGACGAGGTAATCGACCTCGCCCGCCTGGTACATCGCCACCTGCGCGTTGCGCGTCTGCGGGCTCAGCGCGCCCATGACCACCGCCGCGCCGCCCCGGAAGCGGCGCAGCATTTCGGCCATGGCATAGACCTGTTCGGCCGAGAAGGCGACGATCGCGCTGCGCGGGGGGATGCGCGAAAGCTTCTTCGCGCCGACATGGCTGAGCGTCGAAAAGCGCGGCCGGCCGATCACGTCCGCTTCGGGCACCAGCGCGCGGACCATCGGCTCCAGCGTGGCGGAGCCCAGCAGCATCGTCTCCTCGCGCCCGCGCGTGTGGAGCAGCCGGTCGGTGAAAATATGCCCGCGCTCCGGATCGGCGGAAAGCTGCGCTTCGTCGAGCGCGACGAAGGCGAGATCGGGGCGCGATGGCATCGCTTCGGCGGTGCAGAGCAGCCAGCGGGCGTCCTTCGGCTCGATCCGCTCCTCGCCGGTTATCAGCGCGACGCGGTCCGCGCCCTTGATCGCGCAGACCCGGTCATAGACCTCGCGCGCCAGCAGGCGCAGCGGAAAGCCGATCGCGCCACTGGAATGGGCGCACAGCCGCTCGATCGCGAGATGGGTCTTGCCGGTGTTGGTCGGGCCAAGCACCGCCTTGACCACACCATCCCCGGCTGTCCCGTGTCGTCTTCCTGGCAGGGGACTGGCCATACAGGGAATGTGGCGGCGGCCGTCCCCCCACGCAAGAAGGCGCCGGGAATTTATCCCCGGCGCCTCCAAAAAGGATTTTCATTCAGGGCCCTGAAGCAGGCCGGTCGAAATTCAGGTCAGGCCGCGCCGAGAATGGTGCTTTTCGAGAACCGGCGCGCAGCGTGCTTGAAGCACGTGAGCACCGGAAGCGCAGAAAAGTTCCGTTCGCAGGCCGGCATGGGCTGAATTTCGGCTGGCCTCAGCCGTCGTAGTCGGCGCCCAGCGACGTATTCCGCACCGGAGCGGCGGCGGTGATGCGCAGGGCTTCGGCCGACTGCGACAGCGAGCCGATTTCATCGACTTCATCATCGTCGTCGGGCAGCACGCGCTGGAGCGACTGGATCACGTTTTCCTTGAGCACCGTCGGGCGAACGGTTTCGTCCGCGATTTCGCGCAGGGCGACCACGGGGTTCTTGTCGCGGTCGCGGTCCACGGTCAGCTCGGCGCCGCCCGAGATCGCGCGGGCGCGCTCGGCGGCCAGCAGGACGAGATCGAAACGGTTGGGAACCTTGTCGACGCAATCTTCGACGGTAACGCGCGCCATTCGGGCACTCCGGAATACAGGAAAGGACGGAAAGAGCCGCAGCTAGGCGCGGGGTGTGGAAAAGTCAAGGAAATCGGGACAGCGGGAAATCGGGATGGCGAGACCGGGCGTCCCGCCATTCGCCCCTTACTCGTCGTTGTAGCTGTGACCGGCCAGCGCATCGGGGGCGAGGTCGCTGAACTTGGTAATGCGCGATTCGAAGCGCAGGCGCACCTTGCCGGTCGAGCCGTGGCGCTGCTTGGCCACGATCAGTTCGGCCAGGCCATAGACCCGCTCCATTTCCGCCTGCCAGGCGGCGTGGGCTTCCTGGATTTTCATGTCGTCGCTGCCCTGCGGCACCTTGGGTTCGCGCGCGGCGACGTAATAGTCCTCGCGGAACACGAACCAGACCATGTCCGCGTCCTGCTCGATCGAGCCCGATTCGCGCAGGTCCGACAGCATCGGCCGCTTGTCGTCGCGCTGTTCGACCGCGCGGCTGAGCTGCGACAGCGCGATCACCGGGACCGAAAGCTCCTTGGCCAGCGTTTTCAGGCCGCGGCTGATTTCCGAGATTTCGTTGACGCGGTTGTCGCTGCGACCCGATCCTTGGAGGAGCTGGAGGTAGTCGACGATGATCAGGCCGATGTCGTGCCGGCGCTTCAGCCGCCGCGCCCGCGCGCGCAGGCTGCCGATGGTCAGCGCCGGCGTATCGTCGATATAGAGAGGCAGTTCGGCCAGGCGCTGGCTGGCGAACGAAAGCTGCTGGAAATCCTCGCGGCTGATGCGGCCCATGCGCAGCGCTTCGGAGCTGATTCCCGATTGTTCGGCCAGGATACGCGTCGCGAGCTGATCGGCGCTCATTTCCAGGCTGAAGAAGGCCACCGCCGCGCCGACCGAATCCTTGGTGGCGATGCCGTCGGCCTGATCGCGCCGCAGCCGGTCGGCCGAATTGAACGCGATGTTGGTGACGAGCGAGGTCTTGCCCATGCCGGGGCGGCCGGCAAGGATGATGAGGTCCGAATCGTGCAGACCGCCGATCTTCTCGTTGACCGAGGTAAGGCCGGTGGTCTTGCCCGAGATGTGGCCGCCCGAAAGCAGCGCCTTCTCGATCATTTCCAGCGAGGTGCGCGTGGCCATGCCGAAGCTCTGCGCCTCGCTGCCGGTCTGCGCGCCTTCGGCCACGGCATAGAGCGCGGCTTCGGCGCGTTCGATCTGTTCGAGCGGGGCCACCGAATTGCTGGTGTCGCGCGCGCCTTCCACCAGGTTGCGGCCCACCGCCATCAGCTCGCGCAGCAGGGCGAGGTCATAGACCTGCTCGGCCAGTTCGCGCGGGGCGAGCAGGCCCTGCCCGTCCGCCGTCAGCCGCGCGAGATAGGCGGTGCCGCCCAGCTCCTTCAGCCCTTCGTCGCTTTCGAAATAGGGCTTGAGCGTGACCGGCGTGACCACCGCCTTGCGATCGACCAGCGCCAGGATGCGCTCATAGACGCGGCCGTGGACCGGCGCGAAGAAATGCTCGGGCTTCAGCGGGGTGGCGAGTTCTTCGAGAATGCGGTTGTCGATCAGCACCGCGCCCAGAAACGCGGCTTCCGCCTCGACGTTGGAGGGAAGGGCGCGAATCTCTTCGGGTTCGCGCAGGAGGATCGCTTCACTTGCCGACATGACACACCAATGGCGCAGGGTGACCGCTCGCCGCAAGACGCGGTGTGGCCCGATTGCCGCCTGAATTTACCCACAGCCTGTGGACTGCGCAAATCTCTTGCCGCGCCTTGCCGCGTCTGCGAAATAGCCTGCCCCATGGCGGACCCGCGCATCTCGCATATCGAGCTCGACGAGGCGACGATCCTCTGGCGCAATGCCGATATCGAGCAGGAACGCCGGATCGCGATCTTCGACCTGATCGAGGAAAACACCTTCCGTCCGATCCGCGCGTTCGAGGCCGGGCATACCGGCCCCTATCGCCTGCGTCTGTCGGTGGAAGACGGGCGGCTGGCGCTGGTCATCGCCGACGAACGGGAAAATCTGCTCGAAACGATCATCCTCGGTCTCGGCCGGTTCCGCCGGCCGATTCGCGATTATTTCGCGATTTGCGATTCGTATTATCAAGCCATCCGCCGGGCGACCGCGCAGGAGATCGAGACGATCGACATGGCCCGGCGCGGCGTCCACAACGATGCGGCCGAAATGCTGCTGGAACGGCTCGACGGCAAGGTGGAAACGGACTTCGCCACGGCCCGCCGGCTCTTTACCTTGATCTGCGTCCTCCATATCAGGGGCTAGAGGGACCGGGGTCGCGGGATACGGATTTCATGGCGAAGGCGAGGAAAACGGCGCTGCGGCGCTGGCTGGCGGCATTGCTGCTGGTCGTGATGATCGCCATCGGCCTGGGCTGGTGGAAGGCGCGCACCTGGATGCCCGATCGCGCGCACTATCCGGTACAGGGCGCCTGGATCGACGAGCATGACGCCCCGGTCGACTGGCGCATCCTTCACGCCCGCGGCGCCGACTTCGTCTATCTCACCGCCAGCGAAGGCCCAGGCCGGCGCGATGCCGCTTTCGCATCGGGGCTGGACGCGGCGCGCGCGCAGGGGATGCAGGTGGGCGCGGTCCATGTCTATGATCTGTGCGCCCCGGCCGATGCGCAGGCCGCCAATTTCGTTACCACCGTCCCGCGCGACGCCAAGCTGCTGCCGCCGGCGGTGGTGCTCGACCTCGATTCGCGCAGCTGCCCCGATGCGCCGGGCGAAGCGGCCCTGCAGAGCGAGCTGACGACGTTCCTCAACCAGATGGAAATGCACGCGGGCAAGCCGGCGATCCTGATGCTGTCGCGCGGGTTCGAAAGCCGCTATCACCTCGCCGCCATGATCGATCGCAACATCTGGGTCCGCCAGGATTTCCTCGTCCCGGGCTATGCCAAACGGCCGTGGGTGATGTGGACGGCTACGAGCCGCCTGCGCACCGATGCCGCGCCGGGGCCGCTGCGCTGGGTGGCGGTGCAGCCATGACGAATATTTCGTCGCCCGATCTTGCTCCCGGTGCGCGCGAGGCGCTGGTCGCGGCCGCGCGAACGGCGGTCGACACCGCCTATGCGCCCTATTCGGGCTTCCACGTCGGCGCGGCGCTGCTGTTCGAGGACGGCGCGATCGTGACCGGGGCGAACGTGGAGAACGCCAGCTACGGCCTCTCGCTCTGTGCCGAGACGGTCGCCTGCGCGATCGCCAGCCATGCCGGGCGGCGCGGCGGGCTGGTCGCGGTGGCGGTGATGGGCGGGGCCGGCGGGGCGATCGACGCGGCGATCACGCCGTGCGGGCGTTGCCGGCAGGTGCTCAACGAACTCGCCGCGCTGGGCGGCACCGATCCGCTGGTGCTGTGCGTGGGCGCGCGCGAGGTGATCGAGGTGCGGCTCTCGGCGCTCTTGCCGCATGCTTTCGGTCCGGCCAGTTTGGTATAAAGGCAGTTTGGCCTGAACAGGATTATCGGGGAAACAACGTGGCCATTCTTTCCGACAAGTGGATTCGCGACAAGGCGCAGCGCGAGAGCATGATCGAGCCGTTCGTGGAAAGCCAGCGGCGCGAAGGTTGCATCAGCTATGGCCTGTCGTCCTATGGCTACGACGCGCGCGTGGCGGACGAATTCAAGATCTTCACCAACGTCGATTCGGCGGTGGTGGACCCCAAGGACTTCGCGTCCAACTCGTTCGTGGATCGCAAGACCGACGTCTGCGTGATCCCGCCCAACAGCTTCGCGCTGGCCCGCACCGTGGAATATTTCCGCGTGCCGCGCGATGTGCTGGTGATCTGCCTCGGCAAATCGACCTATGCCCGCTGCGGCATCATCGTGAACGTCACCCCGCTGGAGCCGGGTTGGGAAGGCCACGTCACGCTGGAATTCTCCAACACCACGCCGCTGCCCGCCAAGATCTACGCCAACGAGGGCGCGTGCCAGTTCCTGTTCCTGCAGGGCAACGAACCCTGCGAGGTCAGCTATGCCGACCGCGCCGGCAAATACATGGGCCAGCGCGGGGTGACCCTGCCCCGGCTGTAATCTCCGTTGTAATCTCCGCACCTGCAATCGCTGCTGCAACTGCCCTGTTGCTTTCCGGAACGGGGCCGATCACCATCCCGCCCATAACGAACCGAAAAAGGGGATGGGATGATGGGTGCCAGGGCGGATCGGCCGTTCGACATCGTGGTCTATGGCGCGACCGGGTTTACCGGGCGGCTCGTGGCGCAGTACCTCGCGCGGGCCTATGGCCAGGAGGGGCCGCGCTGGGCGATGGCCGGGCGCAGTGCCAGCAAGCTGGCCGAGGTGCGCGATGCGATCGACGCGCCGATCAACACGCCGCTGATCGTGGCCGATGCCGGCGATCCCGCCAGCCTCGCGGCCATGGCGGAACAGGCGCGCGTGGTGGTGACGACGGTCGGCCCCTACCAGCTCTATGGCGAACCGGTGTTGGCCGCCTGCATCGCGGCGGGAACCGACTATGCCGACTTGTGCGGCGAGCCGGTGTGGATGCGCCAGATGGTGGACAAGTACGACGCGGAAGCGAAGCGCACCGGGGCGCGGGTGAGCTTCTCCTCGGGCTTCGATTCGATCCCGTTCGATCTGGGCGTGCTGATGCTGCAAAAGGAGGCCGTGGCCCGCTTCGGCGCGCCCGCGCCGCGCGTGAAAGGGCGGGTCCGGGGGATGAAGGGCGGCGCTTCGGGCGGAACCGCGGCCAGCCTCAAGGCCACGCTCGCCACGCTGGGCCAGCATCCCGAACTGATTCCCTGGATGACCAGCGCCTTCGGCCTGACGCCGGGTTTCGAAGGGCCGCCGCAGCCCGCGGGCGACAAGCCGCAATACGATGAGACGCTGGGGTCGTGGGAAGCGCCGTTCATCATGGCGACGATCAACACCAAGAACGTCCACCGCACCAACCGGTTGCTCGGGCACCCCTATGGCGAGGACTTCGTCTATGACGAGATGATCCTGACCGGCCCCGGCGACCAGGGGAAGGCGGTGGCCGAGCATATCGCCACCACGCCGATGATCGGCCGGCCCGATGATCCGCAGCCGGGCGAGGGCCCGTCGCAGGAGGAACGCGAAAACGGCTTCTACGACGTGCTGTTCGTGGGCGAGATGCCCGACGGGCGGACGATCCGTTATGGCGTCAAGGGGCGCTACGATCCGGGTTATGGCTCCACCAGCCGGATGCTGGCCGAAACCGGCATCGCGCTGCTGTCCTGCGCGGCGGACGGCGGGATCGCCACGCCGGGCGCGCTGCTGGGCGAAGCGCTGGTGGCGCGGTTGCGCGCGCACGCCGAGATCGCCTTTGCGGTGGAGGACTGAACGACACCGGCGATCAAGCCCGCCGTCCGCTGTTGAGGGGGATCGCGGACGGCGGGCTCTCGCGCCGCGTCATGCGGCGGAGATCTGCGCGGGGGCTTCCTCGTAGGCCTGGGCTTCGGCCGCGATCAGGATGTCGGCCAGCATCCAGTAGGCTTCGCCCCAGGCGGCGAGCACTTCGTCGGTGGCCACGTCCGCGCCCAGAACGTCGCGGATCGCCGGCAGCAGGGCTTCGGCCACCAGCGGGTAGTGTTCAGCCTTGACGCCGGTTTCGACGTGCCTGGCCACCATCCGCTGCACCGCCGCGCCCAGGTTGCCCAGCTTGTCGATGTTCCGGGCATAGGCAAGGATCGCCCCGGCCAGCCGGCGCGGCTGTTCGCCGCTTTCCTGCGCGGCCTGATCGAACATCGCGGCGACTTCCGCATTGCGGAACAGGCGGGCGTACATGGCCGTGGTGATGGCGAGTCCGTGCTTTTCGATAACGGGGGCCGTGGCCTTGACGATGGCCTTGGCCTGTTCGGAAGCGGTGCGCATGGCGGGATCTCCTTAAAACAAGTATTAAAAATACCGGTATTGGAAATGCTTGATTCGGGCAAGCGAAAATCCGACATGATCGAACGATGCAACTGACCCAGCATACGGATTTCGGCCTGCGCCTGCTGATCGTGCTTGCCCGGCGCGAAGGCGAAGCCGTTTCGGTTCCGGCCTTTGCCGCCGAACAGGGGCTTTCGCCCCACCATGTCGCCAAGGTGGCGCAGACGCTGGTGCACGAAGGCTTCGCCCGCAGCCTGCGCGGGCGCGGCGGCGGCATCGCGCTGGCGCGCCCGGCGGACGCAATCAACGTCGGCGCGGTGGTGCGCGCGCTGGAACGCGGCATGAAGCTGGCCGATTGCGCGCGGTGCGCGCTGCGCGCCGATTGCGCGCTGAGCGGCGTTCTGGCCGAAGCGCTGGAGGCGTTCCTTGCCGTGCTCGACCGCTATTCGCTGGCGGACATCGCCCGCCCCGGCGCCCCGGCCTTCGCGCCGTGGAGCGTGGCGGAGCCTGCCGCGCGCCCTTGCGGTTAGGGACCTGCGCTCAGGGCTTCTTCAGCGCTGCGATGCAGGCCGCGCGATCGACATCGCGGCCATCGCCGCGCCGCGCGTCGACATAAGTCGCGGTCTGCCGCCCGCCCTGCGCGGGGGGATAGAGAAAGACGTCGAGAATGCAGGCCGATCCCGACCATTGCAGCTTGCGCGCGTCTTCCTCGTGAATGTCCAGCCGGGGCGGTCCGAACAGGCGCGATAGCTGCTGCGCGTCGGCGCCGATCACCGATTCGAGGCCGGGCGCCGTCAGGATCTGCGCGGCGGGGCGCGGCGGCGGGTGGCCGACGCTGCGGATGGTCGCGGCCTTGCCGGTCCCGCTGGTCTGCGCGCCGGTTCCGCCGCCGCAGGCCGCAAGCAGCAGCGTCATCACAAGCACGGCCTGATTACGGCGCATCGGAAACTCCAATATGGCGGCGCAGCACCAGATGCGTCGCCGTCGCCGCGCCGATCACCGGCGCGACAAGGTTGAGGAAAGGCACGGCCAGCAACCCGGCCACGGTTCCGCCCAGGAGCAGCCGCTGCCACGCGGGCGGCGCGGCGGCGGGGGTTCCCGCGGCGTCGCGGTGGCGCAGCCGGACCATCTCGGTCAGTTCCCGGCCCAGCAGCACGGCATTGACCAGAAAGAACACCAGCGCCGGGCCAAGGCCGGTGACCAGCAGCACCACGGCCACCGGCAGCGCGGCCAGGTTCCACAGCACCGACCGCACCAGCCCGCGCAGCGCCTGCCGGGCTTCGGCACGCCAGCCCAGCGGCCGCGCCGTGGCGGCGAGGGCCGGGTAATGGCGCGCCTCTACGGCCGCGACGACCTCGTCCGCGAAGAACTGGACCACCGCGATCGCCACCAGCCGGAACAGCAGCCAGACGCCGATCAGCACGATCACGCCCGCGATCAGCACGCGCAGGGTCTGCGCGCCGCTGGCCAGGTCGTCGTGCAGGCCGGACGCGATGAACGCCGTGTCGAGACCCCACCAGCCCAGAGCGCCCAGCACCACGAACAGGGCGAGCGTGACGAGCGCGCTTTTCCCCAGCACCCGCAGGATGCGCCGGTCGGCAAGCTGGCCCAAGGAAAGCCCCAAAGCGGAAAGCATGGATGCCGGATCGCCCGGCGGCGCGCGGCTGTCAACCGGGAGACCGAACCGCTCGTCCGCCGTGGTCGCCGGGTCAGCGCACTTGCGGCGCGGCAAACAGCCCGCTAGGGCCGCGCCGCCTGCCGTTCCCCGATCGGCCCCTCATTTATGGAGCTTGCGGATGACCGCTCCCGCTACCGACGTTATCGCCATCGGCAATGCCATCGTCGATGTCATGGCCCCCGCGCAGGATGCGGATATCGCGCGGCTGGGCCTCGCCAAGGGCGGGATGACGCTGGTCGATGCCGATCGCGCGCGCGAACTCTATGACGCGATGGGGCCGGCGCGCGAGATTTCGGGCGGTTCGGCGGCGAACACGCTGGCCGGGCTGGCGGCGCTGGGGGCAAAGTGCGGTTTCATCGGCCAGGTGGCGCAGGACCAGCTGGGCGAGGTTTTCGCGCACGATATCCGCGCCGGCGGCATCGCCTTCGCCACGCCCGCGCGCGAAAGCGAGCCGCCGACGGCGCGCTGCCTCATCTTCGTGACGCCCGATGGCCAGCGCACGATGAACACGTTCCTCGGCGCGTCGCAGTTCCTGCCGGCCGAAGCGCTGGACGAAGCGGTGATCGCCGATGCGGCGGTGCTCTATCTCGAAGGCTACCTGTGGGACCCGGAAGAGCCGCGCAAGGCCATGCGCCGCGCCATCGCCGCCGCGCGCACGGCGGGGCGCAAGGTGGCCTTCACGCTGTCCGACGCGTTCGTGATCGCGCGCCATGGCGACGATTTCCGCGCGCTGATCGAGGCGGGCCAGATCGACATCCTCTTCGCCAACGAGCACGAGCTGGCGGCGCTGACCGGCATCGAGGATTTCCACGAAGGCATCGCCTCGCTCGCGGCGAAGGTGCCGACCGTGGTGGTCACGCGCAGCGAAAAGGGCGCGCACGCCGTAAGCGGCAGCGAACAGGCCCATGTTCCCGCCGAACCGATCGAGAAGGTCGTGGACACCACCGGCGCGGGCGATCTCTTCGCCGCCGGCTTCCTGTTCGGCCACGTGCGCGGGCGCTCGCTGGAGGATTGCCTGCGGCTGGGCGCGATCTGCGCCGCTGAAGTGATCTCGCACTATGGCGCGCGGCCTGAAGCGGACCTCAAGCAGCTCGTCGCCGCGCGGATGGGCTGAACAGCCGGGCTGACCGGTTGTCTTGAACGGTCGGGCTATTCGCTCGGCCGGGTATAGCGGCCGCGCCCGAAGGCGTCGGGAATCAGCGCCTTACCGTCAATCCGCAGGCGCAGCGTGGTGAAAGCGGGCGGGATCACCTGGCGCGCGTCGAGCGCGATGCGGAACACGCCCTGTTCGGTCGGGGGCAGGGGCAGGCTCGCGTCGCGGCCCTCGGCAAACCCGGCGGAAAGATCCAGCCGGATCGCGCGCGCTCCCGCCTTGCGCGGCAGAAAGGCCCATCCCCGGCGCGTTTCGGCCTTCGCCACGGCACCGTCCGCGTAAGTCAGCGTGGCCGTTACCCGGCTCACGCCCATGCGTTCGCCATTCTGTTCGGCAAAGACCGCGATGGCGATGCCACCCTGCCAGCGATCGGGCGGCAGGGTGGTCGCATCGGCGGGTTCGGCCGGCGCATCCGACGGTGCGCAGCCCGGCAAGCGGGCGGGGGCGGGCGCCGGATCGGCCATGGGCGGAGGTGCTTCGACCGGGGTGGTGGCGGAAGCGTCGTCGACGGGCGGGGCCACCACCGCCGTCACCGCGACCGCCTCGCCACCACAGCGGTCCTGCCACGCGGCCGCGGCATCGTCGTGCTGGCGGTCCAGCAGGCGGTTCTCCGCGTCGGCATCCCAGGCGTCCACGCCGGCCAGCGCGAACAGCGGGGCGGACCGGTCGGGCTGGCGGGCGGTCAGTACCACGGCATCGCCATCGCGAAGCCAGGTGCCCTCCGCGCTCTGGTCCACCGCGCCATAGGACATGTACCACGCAAACGTGCCATCGGGCCGCAGGAGCAGTTCCGACCCTGTCTCCATGACGCCAGACAGGTAGTAGTGCCCGGCAAACGCGGCATCGGCCGTCGCGGCGTGCGCGCCAGCCGCCAGCGTCGATACCGGCAGGATCAGCGCCAGCCTCAGCGCGTCAGCCTTGCCCATTGCCCTCCCCGCTCTGGCGCTCGAGTTCGCGCGCGATTTCCTTCTGGCCGATGTCGCGGCGGCAGAAGCCGTCGGGAAAGACGACGCGGTCCACCGCCGCATAGGCCGCGTCGCGCGCGGCGCGCACGGACGGCCCCCGCGCGGTCACGTTGAGCACGCGGCCGCCACTCGCCACCAGCCGGCCATCGGCGTCGAGCGCGGTGCCGGCGTGGAACACGCGGGCGCCGTCGGCCTCGGCTTCGGCCAGTCCGCCGATCGTGCCACCCTTCTTCGGCGTGCCCGGATAGCCGGCGGCGGCCATCACCACCGTCATCGCCACGTCGGCGGAAAAGCGCGGCGCTTCCAGCGCGGCCAGACGGCTGTCGGCGCAGGCGGACAGCAGCTCGACCAGATCGGTTTCCAGCCGCATCATCAGCGCCTGGCATTCCGGATCGCCGAAGCGGCAGTTGTATTCGATCAGCTTCGGCCCCTGTTTCGTCAGCATCAGCCCGGCATAGAGCACGCCCGAATAGGGCATGCCTTCGTCCGCCATGGCCTTGACCGTGGGCGCGATGATCTCGGTCAGCGCCTGCGCTTCCAGCGCCGGCGTCAACACGCGCGCCGGGCTGTAGGCGCCCATGCCGCCGGTGTTGGGGCCGGTATCGCCATCGCCCACGCGCTTGTGGTCCTGAGCCGATGCGAAGGGGACGATCGTGGCGCCATCGGTCAGTGCGAAGAAGCTGGCTTCCTCGCCCTCGAGGAATTCCTCGATCACCACTTCGGCGCCGGCCTCGCCGAAGCCGCCGTCGAACATGTCGGCGATCGCCGCTTCGGCCTCGGCCACGGTTTCGGCGATCACCACGCCCTTGCCGGCGGCCAGGCCATCGGCCTTGATCACCACCGGCACGGTGAAGCGGGCCAGCGCCGCCAGCGCGTCCTCGCGCGATCCGGCGCGGACGTATCCCGCGGTGGGGATATTGGCGCGCGTGCACAGATCCTTGGTGAAGCCCTTCGATCCTTCGAGCTGCGCCGCCGCCTTGCCGGGGCCGAAGACCGAAAAGCCCGCGCCGCGCAGGCTGTCGGCCAGGCCATCGACCAGCGGCGCTTCGGGGCCGACCACGACCAGGCCGATGTCGCGCGCCTCGCAAAAGGCGATTACGGCGGCATGGTCGGCAAGGTCCAGCGCCACCAGTTCGGCGTATTCGGCGATGCCGGGATTGCCCGGCGCTGCATAGAGCTTGCCCAGACGCGGCGATTGGGCCAGTTTCCACGCGAGCGCATGTTCGCGACCACCCCCACCCAGCAGCAGGATATTCATGGCTTTCCCTTCTTCGCCTCATGACGCCGATCCGTCGGGCGGGCTGTTAGCGAGGGAAACGCCGGGGGACAACGCCGCCGCGCTGTCCGTGTCGGAGATTTCCGCGCAATTGAAGCGCACGGTCGAGGACCGCTTCGGCTTCGTGCGCGTGCGCGGCGAGCTTTCGGGGGTGAAGCGGGCGGCATCGGGCCATCTCTATTGCGCGCTCAAGGACGAGAACGCGCGGCTTGATGGCGTGATGTGGCGCGGCAACGCGCAGCGGCTGTCGTTCCTGCCCGAAGACGGCGTGGAAGTGATCGTCACCGGCAAGCTGACGACCTATCCGGGCCGGTCGAACTACCAGATCGTGATCGACCGGATGGAGATCGCCGGCGAGGGCGCGCTGCTGGCGCTGTTGGCGAAGCTCAAGGCTCGGCTGGAAGCGGAAGGCCTGTTCGATCCGCGCCGCAAGCGGCCGCTGCCCTACCTGCCGCGCGTGATCGGCGTGGTGACCTCGCCCACCGGCGCGGTGATCCGCGACATCCTGCACCGCCTGCGCGACCGGTTCCCCAGCCGCGTCGTGGTCTGGCCGGTGCTGGTGCAGGGGCAGGGCGCGGCGCAGCAGGTCGCGGCGGCGGTGCGCGGCTTTTCCGCGCTGGAGCCGGGCGGGCCGGTGCCGCGCCCCGATCTGGTCATCGTCGCGCGCGGGGGCGGTTCGATCGAGGACCTGTGGAGCTTCAACGAGGAAGAGGTGGTGCGCGCCATCGCCGGCTCGACCATTCCCGTGATCAGCGCGGTGGGGCACGAGACGGACACCACGCTCGCCGATTTCGCGGCGGACCTGCGCGCGCCCACGCCGACCGCCGCCGCCGAACTGGCGGTGCCGGTCCATGGCGAGCTGGCCGCGCTCGTCGCCGATCTCGATGCGCGGCGGCGGCGCGCCACGGTGCGCCTGCTCGCCCATGCGCGCGAACGGCTGGAGCAGCGCGGAGGGCGCCTGCCGCCGCCGCAGGCGCTGCTGCAGGGGCAGGCGCAGCGGCTCGACGATCTGGGCGAGCGCCTGCGCCGCGCGCTGGGGCACCGCACCGAGCTGGCGGGCGCCGCGCTTGCCCGCCATGCCGGCACCTTGCGTCCCGCGTTGCTGACCCGCCGGCTGGATCGCGAGCGCGAACGGCTGGCTACGCTCCGCTTCCCGCCGGAGCGCTTGCTGCACCGGATCGAGGTCGCGCGCGGCCGCGTCGACGCGCTGGAGCGGCTGCGGCTGCAACTGGACCCGAAGGCGCCGCTGCGCCGTGGCTACGTGCTGGTGACCGACGCGGCCGGCCATCTCGTCAAGACGCGCGCGGCGGCGGCGGGCCAGCCCGCTTTGCGCCTGCAATTCGTGGACGGCACGCTGGATGTGGCGACGGGCGACGGACCCGCTGCTCCACCGTCTCCGGCTCCGCAGTCCCCTCCCGCCGGACGGGCTGCCGCACGGGCGCGCCCGGCCACCGACACGGGCAACCAGCCCAAATTGCTTTGACGGCGGCATGGGGGTAGGATCGTGGCCATGCTGATGTCACCTTCCGGACGCGCCGCGCGCCTGCACTTCCTGCCCAACGGTTTCCGCCAGCTTTCGGCCGGCGATCATGTGGTCTGCGCCGTCAGCGGCGAACAGATCCCGCTCGACGTGCTGCGCTACTGGAGCGTCGAGCGCCAGGAAGCCTATGCCACGCCCGAAATCGCCACGCGCCGCTTGCTGGGCGAGGGCTGAGGCGGCGCATCCCGTGCGGGGTTCGCGGGTAATGGCGCGGCTGCGCGCGCTGGCTGGCGTGGGTACGCTGGGCGCGCTTGCGGTCTGCGGGGGTGCCGACGCGCAGGATCGTGCATCCCTCCTCCCCGCGGCTTCCACCGTTCCCCCTCCGGCGTCGGCCGGACCGGCCAGGTCCGCCGCAAACAGCCTCGCGCTCAACGGCTTCACGCTGGCCGGCGAACTGACGCAGGGCGGGTGGCTGCGGGGCAGCGTTCCACGTGGAACGCGCGCGCTCTCGCTGGACGGGCAGCCGCTGGCCTTCGCGCCGGACGGCCGCTTTCTGGCGGCTTTCGATCGCGATGCCGGCGCATCCGCTGTTCTTTCGGCGACGCTCGCGGATGGCCGGCAGGTTTCCGCGCCTCTGGCAATCGCGCCGCGCGCCTGGCAGATCGAGCATGTCGCGGTGGGCAAGCGGCCCGGTGCCGCGCCCAGCGCCGAGTTCGAGCGTCGCCGGCCGCTGGAGCTGGCGCAGATCAACACCGCGCGCGCGATGGACACCGGCGCGCAAGGGTGGACGCAGGATTTCATCTGGCCGGTGCGCGGGCGGATTTCCGGGCGGTTCGGCGCGCAGCGCATCTATCGCGGAGAACCGGGTGCCTACCATTCCGGATTGGACATCGCGCCGGGCGGCGGCGTGCCCTTCGTCGCCCCGGCCGATGGCGTGGTGATCCTGGCGGCGCAGGCGCCGTTCACGCTGGAAGGCAACCTGCTGATGATCGATCACGGCATGGGCCTCAACAGCGCCTTCCTCCACAGCGCGCGGCTGCTGGTGAAGCAGGGCGACGTGGTACGGCAGGGGCAGGTGCTGGGCCTGGTCGGCATGACCGGCCGCGCCACGGGGCCGCACCTCCACTGGAGCATCAAGTGGAAGGACCGCCGGCTCGATCCTTTGCTGTTCGTGGCGCGGGACGGCGCGCGCTGATCCTCGGGGATTACTGGACCCGGCGCATCCGGATTCCGGGCTGGCCATTCACGCTTACAAAGAAGCTGCCGAGCGCACCTTTCAGGATATAGGCCTTCTGGCCGGCGCGGGGGGAAATAGCGAAGTTGCGGGTGTCGGTCTGTTCCCAGGCTCCGCCCTCGACGAAGGCGATTCTGAGAACGCCACCGCGCCCATAGCTGACCGAAGAGACTTCCGTATCGATGCGCTTGAGTTCGTCTTCAGGCGAATCAGTGCCGCCGCCAAGTCCGAACAACCGCCCTACCGGCGCCGTGAAACCGAAAAGGCCTCGCTTGGCCTCCTGGATCGCGTTCTTGTCGGCGACCACGATTTCCTTGGTCTGCTCCGCCTGCTGCAGAATCGCGACCTGCCGGTCGAAGCAGGCGAGCCTGTTCGCGCTGTCCTCTATCGTGCGGCAATCCATCAATTGCTGGAAAGCCGCCGGTTTCGCGCTTTCGGAGGGCTTGCCGTCGCGGGCCGTGACGGGCGAAATCGGACAAGCGAAAAGCGCGACCGTGGCCGCTGCCAGGGCGAGCCTTGATGAAAGCGGCATGGATTGCAAACCCCGATCCGTGGAGCAGCCACCGTGAAGCGCGCGGCTACGTTGTGCAATCATATTATCATAAGATATTGATGTATAACGATATATGCCGTGAGGGGGTGTTGCAGAATGGTTACATCGGGTACAGATTTGAAACACTGAACGGCCACTTGGCTTTACTTCGCCATGCCTGTTGCGCCACGCATGCACCATCTGGCCGTGAATTTGGGCGATCACTGTGGGGATACGCTCGGGGTACCGGCTTTGAAACGCGACGGACGTGATCGACGTTCCGTCAACCTTGTTTAAGGGGCTGAACCGAATGAAAACATTTTCGATGCTGAAGGCCGGCGTTGCGCCGACCGCCTTGAGCCTTGCGCTTGTGGCCGCGCCGGCGCTGGCGCAGGACGCCGCAGCTGGCACTCCGCAAGCCGGAGCGGATGATACGGCGGCTGCCCAGCCGATCGTCGTCACCGGTTCGCGCATTGCGTCGCCCAACCTCACCTCGGTCGCGCCGATCACGGCGGTTTCGCAGGATGAATTCAAGGCGCTCGGCACGACCAAGACCGAAGACCTGCTGAACTCGCTGCCGCAGGTGTTCGCTTCGCAGTCGTCGACTCTCTCGAACGGCGCGACCGGCACCGCCACGGTCGACCTTCGCGGCCTCGGGCCGTCGCGCACCCTGGTGCTGGTGAACGGCCGCCGCCTCATGCCGGGCGATCCGAACGCGCGCAGCTCGGCCGCCGACCTTAACAACATTCCGTCGTCGCTGGTGAAGCGCGTCGACGTGCTGACCGGCGGTGCTTCGTCCACCTACGGTGCCGACGCGGTTTCGGGCGTCGTCAACTTCATCATCGATACGGATTTCGAAGGCTTCCGCGTCGACACGAACTACGGCCTCTACCAGCACAGCAACGGCAACCAGCTGATCTCGCCGCTGCTGGCCGCCCGCAACTTCCCTGATCCCAAGGGCAATGCGGCCGATGGCCAGCAATTCGACGCGACGGTTTCCTTCGGCACCAAGTTCGGTGACGATCAGGGCCACATGACGGCCTACTTCGGCTACCGCAAGGTCAACCCCGTCCTCCAGGCCAACCGCGACTACAGCGCCTGCACCATCCAGAACACCGGTGCGCGCCTGACCAACCCGACGCGTCTGAATCCGGCTGCGCCCCTGCAGTGCGGTGGTTCGGCAACCTCGAACAACGCTATTCTTTTTGCCGACACGGGCAGTGGCCTGACCTCGACCCTGGCGTCGCTGGGCAATGGCACGGTCACGCCGGGCGCTGCCAACCGGTACAACTTCGCGCCGCTGAACTACTTCCAGCGCCCCGACGAGCGTTACACGGCCGGCGTTTTCGCCGACTACGAAATCAACCAGTCGATTCATCCGTACATGGAATTCATGTTCATGAACGACCGCACCGTGGCGCAGATCGCGCCGTCGGGCGATTTCGGCAACACCCTGACGATCAACTGCGACAACCCGCTGATGAGCGCGCAGCAGCGCTCGGTCATCTGCGCGCAGGACAACCTGATCGTTGGCAACGTCGGCACCTATCCGCTGACCGCGACCAGCTATCAGTCGGTGTACGGCACCACGCCTCCCGGAGCGGTCAACTATATCGATCCGACCACGGGCGCGACCTACAACAAGGCGTTCTTCCAGCTTCTGCGTCGCAACGTCGAAGGCGGTCCGCGCATCAACGACCTGACCCACACGTCGTTCCGTGGCGTGATCGGCACCAAGGGCGACCTTGGCGAAGCTTGGTCCTATGACGTGTACTACCAGTACGGTCGCACCAACTATACGCAGGTCTACAGCAACGAGTTCTCGACCTCGCGTCTCGTCAGCGCGCTTGACGCGGTTGCCGGGCCGGGCGGTACGGCGGTCTGCCGTGCGGCGCAGACTGGCGCCGATCCGAACTGCGTCCCCTACAACGTGTTCTCGGGCACGCCTTCGGCCGCGTCGATCAACTACGTCAGCTCCACCGGCTTCCAGTCGGGCTACACGTCCGAACAGGTTGCCAGCGGCTATATCTCGGGCGATCTTGGCAAGTACAACATCAAGGCGCCGTGGGCTTCGCAGGGTGTGAGCATCGTTCTCGGTGCCGAATACCGCAAGGAATCGCTGGATCTGAAGACCGACAACGCCTTCAGCACCGGCGATCTCACCGGTCAGGGCGCGCCGACGCTGCCGGTTTCGGGTTCCTACAAGGTGTCCGAGTTCTTCACCGAAGCGGAAGTTCCGCTGGTTCAGGACAGCTTCTTCTACAACCTGAGCCTGAGCGCCGGTTACCGTTATTCGCACTACTCGGTGTCGAACGGGAACAAGTACAACACCAACACCTACAAGTTTGGTGTCGACTTCGCGCCGATTTCGGACATTCGCTTCCGTGGCGCCTACAACCGCGCGGTTCGCGCTCCGAACATCCAGGAACTGTTCGGTCCGCAGATCGTGGCGCTTGACGGCGTGACCGATCCTTGCGCGGGCAAGGTGCTGACCGCTGCCGACGTGGGTTGCCTTCTGCAGGGCCTGCGCGTTGGCCAGCGCGTCACCGCCAACCCGGCTGCGCAGTACAACGGCTTCATCGGCGGCAACCCGAACCTGCGTCCGGAAATCGCCACCACGAAGACGGCCGGTGTGGTCATTCAGCCGCACTGGGTGCGCAACCTTTCGCTGAGCGTCGATTACTACGACATCAAGGTGAAGGGCGCGATCCAGGGCTTCGGTTCGGACGCCATCCTGGCTTCGTGCGTCAACGACGTGAACGCGTTTGCTTGCGGCCTTATCCACCGCAACGCCGCGGGTTCGCTGTGGCTGACCTCGGACGGCTTTGTCCAGAACCTGCCGACCAACATCGGTGGCGTTCAGACCAAGGGCTGGGACTTCAACTTCAACTACGCGCTTGAAGTGGGCAAGATGGGCCGCGTTTCGGCCAGCCTCGTGGGCACCGCGCTGACGAGCTACAAGGTCGATAACGGGCTCACCGCGCTGTATGATTGCGCGGGCTACTACGGACCGACCTGCGGCGTGCCGCAGCCCAAGTGGCGCCACAAGGCGCGCCTCACCTGGGCGATGCCGAACGGCATCACGCTGTCGGGCCAGTGGCGCTTCTACGGCGGCGTCGACGTCGAGTACAAGAACCCGAGCGCGTCGTTGAACAGCAACTACTACAACTTCAACTCGCATATCGGTTCGCAGAGCTACTTCGATCTGTCGCTCAGCGCCCGTATCGGCAACCACTACACGTGGCGCCTGGGTGCGACGAACCTGTTCGACAAGGAGCCGCCGCTGGTTACCTCGGGCTCGGGTGCGTTCGGCGCCAGCGCCTGCAGCGGTACGTACTGCAACGGCAACACCTATCCGGGCGTGTATGACTCGCTCGGACGCTACATCTACACCGGCATCACGCTGGACTTCTGATCGGTTTCCGATCCGAATGACGAGGGTGGCGGCTTCCATCGGGAAGCCGCCACCTTTTTTACGTTTATGGACAGCGTGTCCTGAAGACGGCAGGATTTGATTGATGGCAGTTTCCGCTTCGCCCCAGACATTGCAGCAGATCGCGGCGCACGCGCGGGCGGGGCGCCTCGATGCCGCGGCTACGCTGGCGGCATCCGCGTGGGTTGCCCATGCGGGAGACCCGGTTCTGGCGGGATTGGCCGGCGCCGTCGAAATGCACCGTGGCCAATATGCGCGGGCGGCGGACTATCTGACCGCGGCGTTGCGCGCGCGGCCCGATGATATCGCGGCACGCGCGAACCTTGCCGAATGCCTTTTCCGTACCGGTCGGACCGCGGAAACGCTGCAGCTGTGCGATGTTCAATCCGCGCGGGCCGATCGCTCGCTGCGGCTTGCGCGTCTGGGTGGCGCGCTTGCCCAGGAAGCCGGTGATGCGCCGCGCGCGATCGAGCTGTACAGGATCGTCGTCGCCGAGCAGCCCGAAGACTGGAGCACCTGGAACAACCTGGGCAATGCGCTGTCCGACGTCGGGGATCATCACGCGGCGACGGCGGCGTTGAAAAAGGCGCTGGCTCTTGCGCCGGATTCCCAGCCGATACGGGTGAACCTGGGCAATTCGTTGATGGAGGTGGGCGAGGTCAACGAGGCTGAAACCCTGTTGCGGGATGCCGCGCTGGCGGTGCTGGAGGATCCCGCGCCGCTGCTGGCGCTGCACGGCCTCTATCGGCGCGCCGGCTATGACACCGCCGCGTTCGAGGCCTTGCGCGATGCCGCCGGTCGCGCGCCGCAGGATGCGGCGCTGCAAAGCGAATTCGGGCTGGAGGCCGCCCGGCTCAATCTCTACGAAGATGCGGAACGCGCCTACGAAGCGGCCATCGCCATCGATCACGGACACGCGCCGGCTTATGTGGGGCTTGCCTCGGTATACGAGCGCGTCAATCGCGAGGCCGATCTGGAACCGCTGCGCGCGCGCGCGATCGCCGTGGGGATCGACGGCCCGCCCATCGATTTCATCGACGCGCTGCGCCTGAAGCGCGCGGGCCGCAACGACGATGCGCTGGTTGCGCTGGAGCGTGCCGGCGATGTCGTTTCCGGCGCCTGGCGCGAGCATTTGCGCGGGCTGATGCTGGACCGCCTGGGCCGCTATGACGAGGCGTTCGAGGCGTTCGAGGCAATGAACGCCTTCTGGCGCGACGATCCCAGCGACCCCGCCGGCCGCGCGGCGAAATACCGCGGCGGCGTTGCCGCCAACACGGCGATCCTGACGGCGGACTGGGTTCGCACCTGGACGCCGTTCGATCCCGAGCCCGGTGATTATCCCGCGCCGATCTTCCTTGGCGGATTCCCGCGTTCCGGCACCACGCTGCTCGATACGATGCTGATGACCGACCCCACGACTGTGGTGCTGGAAGAACAGCCCTTCATTGTGGAAATCGAGCAGGAACTGGGCGGGCTTGCCGGTATGGCGCAGGCGGATGCCGCAGTACTGGCGGCGGCGCGCGCGCGCTACTTCGAACGCGTTGCCGCGCATACCAAGCTGACGCCGGGCATGGTCATCATCGACAAGCAGCCGCTGCATACCAACCAGGCGGCGGCGATCCGCCGGATTTTTCCCGATGCGCGGTTCGTGCTTGCAATGCGCCACCCGTGCGATGTGCTGTTGAGCTGCTTCCTCACCAACTTCCGCACCAACAACGCGATGTCGAGCTTTCTCGATCTGCGGGATGCCGCCAGCCTCTATGACCTCACCTTCTCGCACTGGGAGAGGACGCTTGCGCTGTTCGACCTGCCTGTGCGGACGGTGGTCTACGAACGGCTGGTGGAGGATACGGCGCGCGAACTGCGTCCGCTGTTCGACTGGCTGGGCCTGGCCTGGCCGGAAGAGGGGCTCGACCACCGGGAGGCCGCTCGCGCACGGGGCATGGTGTCGACCGCCAGTTATGCGCAAGTGGTCGAACCGGTGTACCAGCGCTCGGCGGGGCGCTGGAAGCGTTACGAGCGGCATCTGGCGCCGATCTTCGATACGATCCGGCCGTGGGTCGACCGGTTCGGCTATTCGCTGGACGACGGGCGCATTCCCGAATGGCCGGCCTCGGCGGAGACGGCATCCGCATGATGCCTGCTGCGCCGGACCCCGGGCTTCTGGCGCAAGCCGATGCGCTTGTCCGGCAAGGCGATCTGCCTGGCGGGGCCGGCGTGCTGGAACAAGCGTTGTCCGGTGGCGGGGGGGCACCCACGCATTGGCTGCAACTGGCCGGTCTGCGCCGCGCCATGCGTCAGCCGCGCCGTGCGCTGGACGCCGTCCAGCAGGCGCTGGCGCTCGCGCCCCTGGATTTCCTGGCGCTGGTCCTGCGCGCCAGCCTGCTGGAGCAAATGGGTGACGAACGTTGCGGGCAGGCCTGGGACGAAGCGTTGGCCCAGCGCCCCTCCGGCGATCTGGGAGCGACTCTGACGCCGGTCGTCACGGCCGGGGAAAAGGTCCGCGACGCATGGCTAAGGCAGCGCGAAGACATGATGCGCAACGCCATCCGGGCGCAGGAGACCGTCGCCGATGGCGATACCCTGTGGCGCATCAACCGGTTTCGCGACAACATCCTGCACAAGACGAAGGTGTTCCACAGCGAACCGACCCATTTCCATTATCCCGGGCTTGTGGAGCGGGAGTTTCATCCGCGCGAACATTTTCCGTGGCTTTCGGATCTGGAAGCGGCAACGGACGCAATCCGCGAGGAAATGCGGACGGCGATGGCATCGGAACGGTCCGAACTGCTGCCTTACATCCAGTATCAGGACCATGAAGCGCTGGCGCAATGGCGGCCCCTGAACCGGAACAGGGACTGGACGGCCATCCACTTGTTGCGCCAGGGGCAGGCTGTCGCGCAAAACGCCGGCCAGTGCCCCGTGACGATGGAACTGCTGGGCCGGCTGCCGCAGCCGACCATCGCCGGCGCGTCTCCCAACGCGATGTTTTCGTTGCTGGCGCCCAACACGGCCATTCCCCCGCATGTGGGGGTGAACAACGCGCGCCTCGTCTGCCATCTGCCGCTGGTCGTGCCGGACGGTTGCTGGTTCCGCGTGGGTGCGGAAACGCGGTTCTGGCGCGAAGGCGAAGCCTTCGTCTTCGACGATACGATCGAGCACGAAGCGATGAATCCGTCGGATCGGCTGCGCGTCGTGCTGATCTTCGACGTCTGGCATCCCGGTTTGACCGAGCTGGAGCAAAGTGCTGTCAGCGCCGTGATCGCGACGGAGGTGGTCGATGCTCCGCGGCGCTCCGATCTGTAAGGGCTGAGGCGATGAGCGGCGGTTCAAGGCACGAGGTCGATGATCTTCTGGCGCTGGCATCGCGCGCGCTCGACAACCGGCAGGAGGCGCAGGCGGAGCCTGTGCTGGCGGCCTATGCGCGCGAACATCCGCGCGATGCCCGCGTTCTGCATTTCCTGGGCTTGCTGCGACGGGAACTCGATCGGCGCGAAGAGGCGCTGGAAGCGCTGCGGACCGCCCGCCGCATCGCGCCGTCGGACGCGCGGCTGGCGCACGCGCTCGCGCATGTCTCGCTGGAAGCGGGGGTGCCCGCCGTGCGCCTGTTCGAGCAGGCGATTGCGCTTGCGCCCTCCGATCCGGACCTGCGCCTGGGCCTCGCTTCGGCGCGTCTGGCGGAAGGGGATGGCGACCGGGCGCTCGACGAGCTTGGCACCTTGCTGTCGGGCAATGCCGGCTGGGTGGACGGGCACCGCCAGTTCGCCCAGCTGGCCATGCTTGTCGGCCGGGCGGATTCGGCCCTGGCCAGCATCGACCGCGCGCTGACCGTTCACCCGCGGGCGGAAGTATTGCACGTGCTTGCCATCGACCTGCTTTCCGACGCGGAACGATATGCGGAGGGGCTTGTCGCGGTCGATCGGGCGATGGCCCGGTGTGCCGCCACACCCGCCTTGCTGTTGCGCCGGGCGGCGCTGCTCGACGATCTCGGTGACCACGGCTCCGCCGCGGCCGTATTTGACCGGCTGGGGCAGGGCACGGAACCCGATCATGCCATCTGGCGCGTGCGTCATCTTTTGCGGACAGGGCAGGTTGGGCAAGCCTGCGCGGAAATCGAACCATGGCTGGACAAGGCCGGTGCGGAGGCCTTCTGGCCCTACGCGTCGCTCGCGTGGCGTCTGGCAGGCGATGCGAGGGCGGAATGGCTCGAAGGCCAGCCGGGCCTGATAACGGTGCATGACCTGCCGTGCGATGCCGCCGCGATGCATTCGCTGAAGCGCGAACTGGAAATGCTGCACGCGCGGGCGGGGCGCTTCATGAACCAGTCCGTGCGCAAGGGGACGCAGACAGACGGCCCCCTGTTCGCGCGGATCGATTCCGGGATCTCGGCCTTGCGGGAAAAAGTGCGCGCGGCGGTCGCCGATCACGTGCGGGGGCTGGGGGCATCCGATCCCCGCCATCCCGTTCTGGCGCAATCACGCAAAGATGACCCCCGCTTCGCCGGCAGCTGGTCCGTCCGCTTGCGCGACGCCGGGTTCCATGAAAGCCACCATCATCCGCAAGGCTGGATCAGCGGCGTGTTCTACGTCTCGCTGCCGGAAGCCCTGCCCGAGGACGATGGCAGCCTTGTTCTCGGCGAGGCTCCCGCATCTCTGAAGCTGGGTCTGGGACCCATCAAGGTGATAAAGCCGGTGCCGGGCCGACTTGTGCTGTTTCCGTCACAGATGTGGCATTCGACACGCCCCTTTCTCACCGGCGACCGGCTAACGGTGGCGTTCGACATAAAAAGGTGACATTATCGGGGCATAGCATTCCATCGCTGCCCGTGGCGGGTACGATGGATTTTGAACGGGTGTGAAATGCTGTTTACCATCATTGCCGGGACAGTTCTGACGATAACCGCACAAGCCGCCGCGGCCACACCAGCCAACGCGGAAGCGGATACGGACCCGATGGTGTGTCAGAAGGTTCCGGAACTGGGCTCGCGCATACGAGCCAAGCGTATCTGCATGCGGAAGAGCGAGTGGGAAGCCCAGCGCCGGTCCGACAAGATGCTGATCGATCGGTCGCAGACGCAACAGCGGCTGGATGGCGGCGGCTAAACCAGGCCGGCGTCTTCTTTCAAGCCACCGTCCGCGCGCCGTCCTCTGATCAATCCACCACGCGCCAGAACCGCAGGTGCGAACCCGGCGCGGGATCGATCGGTCGCAGCCACGCGGGGGGCTTGTCCTTCAGCAGGCGCGCGGCGAGCCCGTCCGGAGCGGCGTCGGCGTAATACTGCGGCTCGTTGATGTCGGGGCAGAGCACGACCATCGTCGCGTGGCGGCGACGGACGATCGCGTGCGCCTGTTCGGGCGTGCCGATAAAGGCATCGATCACATCGCGCATCGCCGCCGATCCGCGGTGGTGTCCGGTGGCGATCACGCGGTGGTGCGAATAGACCAGCAGGTTGGGACCGATGTCGAGCGGCGCGAACAGGTCGGTCGGGGGCAGCCTGTCGAGCGCCCTGGCGGCCTGCGCATACTGGCAGCGGGTGACGTGGAAGGCGGTGTCCGGCTTGTCGTGGCTGGCGGGCCCCCACGCGTTCCACAGGAACACGGGCAGCGCGGGCAGCAGCACCACGGCGGCCGCGGCGTAGCCCGCGATGCGCGCGGGAATGGCGCGGGTGCGCAGGGCGGTGATGCCATCGCGCACCAGCGCGGCGACCGGCACGGCGGCAAAGACGCAGGCCGTGCCCGAAGCGCGCGCGACCAGCAGGCCCACGCCATAGGCGCCCAGCAGCACGAGCAGGAGATCGAGCCACAGCAGGCGCTCCGGCGCGGAGGAGGCGCGGCGCCAGTACCACGCCGTCGCCAGCAGGCCGAACAGCGGGGTGAAGATCATCGTCACCGCGTTCAGCGGCGGCATGTTCCACACCGGCAGGCCTTCCTTGACCGCGCTGTACCAGTATTTGCGGACGACGGGGTCCATTTCCGCGAACGCGCCGGTGCCGCATTGCGGGGCGACCAGCAGCAGCAGGCCAAGCGCGCCCGCGCCAATCACCGCCAGCGCGCCGATCTGCAGCGCCAGCGGGCGCGGCGCGGCCAGGCGCAGCGCGTTGGCGCCGATCGCGCCCCAGGCGAAAACGGCAAGGTGCACCGGCGAGATCGCGTCGCAATGGTTGACCGGATCGAGCAACCCGCGCGTGCCGAGGAACAGGGCGATCGAGCCGAGCGCCAGCGCGGTGGCGGCATGGGCCAGCCAGGCATGGCGTTCGCCGGGATTGCGCAGGCCGCGCAGCGCGCAGACGCCCAGGAACAGCGCGGCGACCGGCAACCCCTCGATCGAGATCGCCAGCTGCGCCGCCAGCGCGAGGCCGATCACCGTGCCCCCGCGCCGCGCATCGCGCGCGGTCAGGCCGTTGAACGCCGCCAGCGCCAGCACGATCTGCCAGCCGTGGTGATCGATGCGCATCGGCATGAACTGGAACAGCACGGGACTTGCGATCGCGCCGACCAGGCAGGCGATGCCGGCCACTTCCTGATCGAACAGCCGCACGGCGAGGCGCGCGATCAGCAGCAGCGCGCAGAGCAGCGTCAGCAGCGGCACGGCGACCAGTGCGACCGTCTCTGCTCCAGCGGCGCCCACCAGCGGGCGCAGCAGCAGGATCAGGCCGGCAATCGGTATATCGACCAGCCGCGACCAGTGCATCGCCACGCCTTCGGGCGCGGCGACGCGATACTGGTGGACGTCGAACCAGTTCTGCCCGCCCAGCAGATCGCGCACTTCCAGCAGCCGCAGCGCATCGTCCGGATCGGCGAAACGCATCGTGGCGATCGCGGTGCGCGTGGCGGTGAACAGGATGATGCAGAGCACCAGCCAGACAAGGACGGCGCGGACCACGGTGGGCCAGCCGAAGCCGGACATGCCGCCGGCCGTCGTCCCGCCACGGATCGCGCCCGTGGCCGGTAACAGGCCCCGGCCGGGGATGGCGGCTTTGAAACCCGGTCCGTTCACCGGAAGACGACTCGCTTGCGCAGGAGCCACGTGGTGGCGAAGCTGGCGACGATGGCGGTAACCTTGGCGAAGCGCGGATCGATCCCGACCGCCGTGAACGCGCCGACGATCACCGTCGTCAGCCCCAGCCCGATCAGGGCGGAAACGACGAACATGGCCTTCTGGCGCGTGCGGGCGGGACCAGCCATCGCCACCTGGTCCGCGAAAACCTTGCGGCTGGAAAGCAGCCAGTGGGCGGCGATGCCGAAGCTGTAGCCGATGGCCGAAGCCACCATGGCCGGCAGGCCGGCTTCGAGCAGCGCCAGGAAACATCCCATGTCCACCGCCAGAGCGCCGATGCTGGCCAACAGGTAACGCATCAGCGTTGCCTGTCGCAGGCGATGGAGCAGCGGAAGCACGACCTCAGTCATCGATGGCGATCCTTCAGGCGGGCGCGGCGAACAGGAAGGGGCGATCAGGCGGCGCGGCGGCCGGGCTTGCCCGAGACGGGCGCTTCCGCGGTGGCGGGGATGCGTTCCGGCACATCGCGCACCGATGCGAGCGCGGCGGCCTGATCCTCGCTCAGCGGCGCGCGGCCGGCGGGCAGCGCCTGCTGTTCGCCCTCGTCACCCGCTTCGTGGTATTCGGCGTCCTCGTTCACGCACCAGATGTCATAGACACGGCGTTCGGCGATGATGTTTTCGACCGTGAGCATCGCGGTCATCATCGCGTGATCCTGGTTGTTGTAGCGGTGCATCCCGTTGCGGCCCACAAGGTGCAGCGTGGGATAGGCCCCTTCCAGTTCGGCGCGCATCGCGGCGACATTGGCGGCATATTCGTCGTCATAGACCGGATAGGCCTTTTCCTGGCGCACGACCACGCCGCCGATGACCTGTTCGGGACGGACAAGGCCAAGAATGGCCATTTCCTTCGTCGCCAGCGCGATCAGCGCCTCGTCCGACGCGGCCCAGAGGTCGTCGCCTTCGAAGCAGAAGTATTCGAGGCCGACGCAGGCCACCGATTCGTCCGGCACCATCTCGGGTGACCACGAACGGAAGTTCTGGATGCGGCCGACCTTCACCTTGCTGTCGTGGATGTAGATCCAGTTGTCGGGGAACAGGTCTTCCGAGCGGATCTTCAGGGCGACGGTGAGGAAATCGCGGTAGCGCAGCCGGTTCGCTTCCAGCGTGGTGGCGGGCAGCGGGTGGAGGCGCGTGGCCAGTTCGCGCATCGGCGCGGAACTGATCGCATGGCGCGCGCGGATCAGCGCTTCGCCCTGAATCGCGCCATCGGCATCGACGCGGGTGGCGGAAAGGCGCCAGCCACCCTGGCCATCGCTGGCCAGCTGCTTCATCGCGTGGCCCATCAGCACGTGGCTGCCGGCGGCGACAACCTTGTCGCGCGCGGCTTCCCACATCATGCCGGGGCCGAGGCGTGGATAGCGGAACGTTTCCAGCAGGGTCTTGGTCTGCATCCCGTCGTTCGGGCGCTTGTTGAGGCCCAGGCTGCGCTTGAGCCCATCGAGCACCGCCGCGCCCAGCGACAGGCCCTTGATGCGCTGGGCGGCCCAGTCGGCGCTCATCTCGTCGCAGGGCATGCCCCAGACCTTTTCGGTATAGGTCTTGAAGAAGATCGAATAGAGCTTCCAGCCGAACTGGTTGGTGGTCCAGTCCTCGAAGCTCTTGACCGCTTTCTTCGGGAAGGCCTTGGCCTTGGCGAAGCTGGCCATGCACAGCGTGGAGCGCACGATGCCAAGATTCCACAGCGCCTCGAACGCGCGCAGCGGATAGCTGTAGAACTTGCCCTCGTAGTAGATGCGGCTCATGCGCGGGCGCTGGATGAAATCGTCGGGCAGGATCTCGTTCCACAGATCGACGACCTGCTGGCTTTTCGAGAAGAAGCGGTGCCCGCCGATGTCGAAGCGATAGCCGTCGTGTTCGACGGTGCGGCTGATGCCGCCGACGTAGCGCGTGTCCTTTTCGATCACGGCCACGCTGTAGCCCTGCTTGGAGAGAAGGTATCCCGCGGTGAGTCCGGCGGGGCCGGCACCGATGATCGCGACATCGACATCGTATTGCTGGCTGGAACCAACCGAAGGGCACCCTGTGTTAACCATCATATTTCCCCGTCCACGCGGTTTCTCTGCCACAGGAAATGAAGGAAATTGGCTAAGGGGTGGTTAACGAACCCTCCGAAACGGGAAGGATCGCCGCACGAATTTCTCAGCCCGCGCGGCTGACCGAATCGCCACTGTCCGGCGCCTGCTGCGCGTCCGGGGCCGGCTGCAGCGTGGCGGAAATGCGCGCCAGTTCATCGAGCTTGAAGGTCTGCTCGAACAGGAGGCCGTAATGCGGGTGATTGCGCCAGCGGACCTTGGCGTAGATCGGCGGCAGCGCGCTCGTTTCGATCCGCACCAGCTCGTTGATGAGCAGCCACTTCTCGCTTTCGATGCGCGCGCCCTGCTGCGAGATGTTGTCGAACGAAACCGGGACCGTTTCGCCGCCCGAATAGAGCAGGCCTTCAAGCGCGATGCGCAGCCGCACCTGCCGCTTGGCGTGGTTGCCCTGGTTCTCGTGGAGCAGCCGTTCGACGTCGATGGCTTCCACAAAGCGCACGCCAACGTGGTCGTCGGCGGCCCAGACCACTTCGATCGGGTAGCGTTCACCACTGCCCAGTTCGACCAGCAGCGATTTGTGCTCGGGCAGCGGCGTGAACAGGCGGACCTTGAGGCCGGTGGCCGATGCGTCGCGGATGATGCACAGGAATTCGCGGCCATCGGCGATCAGCTTGGCGGCGCGGATCAGCAGCGTAAAGCGGGGGGCAGCGCGCAGTTCGGCGCCGGCAGGCAGGGTCTGCATGTCCTGACGCGGTGGCGTCGGCAGATCGTGTTCCTGGGCCAAGCCCTGTCCCCTTGTACGCTATCTGTTGGTATTCGCGCCGGGCGCACAGGCGCCCTGACCGACGAGTTCAATAGCGTGCAAAGTCTTTCCGGGCGGTTACCATGACGCCGTTCGATCCCAGATTATTTCATCAGCACAAATACCTAGGCGGATGAAATATCTCGGAAATGGTGCGGACAGCGGGACTCGAACCCGCACGGGCTATGCCCAAGGGATTTTAAGTCCCCTGCGTCTACCATTCCGCCACGTCCGCCGAATGGGTGATGGAGCGATTGGCACAACGGCACCACCGCCGCAATGCAGTCCGCCGATTATGTTCGGGAGGAGCGGGTTTGCGGGAAGCCGGTCCGGCGCCGCTGGATCACGCGCCGGACCCTGCTTCCTCCGGTCCGGCCGGGTCAGTCCGCGTTAAGGCGCTGGCGCATTTCCTTGCCGGGCTTGAAATAGGGCACGCGCTTGTCCGGCACGTCCACCGCTTCCCCGGTGCGCGGATTGCGGCCCTTGCGGGCTTCGCGCTCCCGCGTGGAAAAGGCACCGAAACCGCGCAGTTCCACCCGGCCGCCTTCGGCAAGGCGCTTGGCGATCTCGTCGAAGAACACGTCGACGACCCGCTCGATTTCCTCGGCACGCAGACCGGGGCTTTCCCGCCCCAGTTCCTGCAGCAATTCAGACCTGATCATACCTACCCTCCGCCGATGCCTGAAGGCATCCCCAAGAAGAAAGCGAAACCGCTTTCCCGCGTCATATCGACCCCCATCGATGACGTGGTCGGGGATTTTGCCAGACAGCGCGTTGCTGCACAATCTATCGATTGTGAGGGGACCGTTGCGAAATGGTGCTATTTGACCGATTCAGGGGCGTTTTCATGCAATAATGCGTCCGCATCCAGCCCCAACCGCCGGATTCGGGTGGCGATGTGGGGCCATTCGTCGCTCAGGAAGGCCTGCCGTTCGCGTTCGAGCAGGATTCGCGCCGCGCCCGGAGCGACGAACATGCCGATCCCGCGCTGCACATGGACCAGCCCTTCGTCCTGGAACTGCTGGTAGGCCTTGGCCACTGTCAGCGGGTTGGCGCCCTGCTCGGCGGCAAACGCGCGGACGGACGGCAGCATGGCCCCATCCGGGTAGCGGCCTTCGATAATGGCGGCGGCGATCTGGTCGCGCAGCTTGAGGTAGACGGGGCGGCTGGCCATGCTCATGGTGATCTAGTGGCATAATACAGCTTGGCACGCAAACGGTATGCCGCGGGCGTTCCGTGCAGTTTTCCAGCGCAATATTATGTCGCGCATTACCGGTTCGCGCGCGGCGCGTGCGGAGGCGGCCGGTTGCCCGCCGCATGATCGTGTCGAACTGGTTTCGCGTGCGATTAGTTTCTTCTCTTGCCGGCATTTGACGCTAGTTTGCGCGCCATGGACGATGCCGGCGCCGCTCCGCGGCCGGTGTCCCGACGGTTTGTGGAGAGCATTGCCCCGATGACAGTTTCACACGATGCGCCGCCGCCCGTTTCCGGTACGGCGGACGCCAGCTGGTTCGGCCATCCCCGCCAGCTCGCACGCCTGTTCACGACCGAGGCGATGGAGCGGTTCGGCTACTACGGCATGCGCGCGCTGCTGACGCTCTATCTCGCGCAGCATTTCCTGTTCAGTGACACCACGACGACCGGCATCTATGGCGGCTTCACCGCGCTGGTCTATCTCACCCCGTTGATCGGCGGCTTGATGGCCGACCGCTTTCTCGGCTCCAAGCGCTCGGTCAAGTTCGGCGCGATCCTGATGAGCCTGGGTTATGTCGTGCTGTGCCTCTCCAGCAGCGGCGGCGCGGCCAAGCCCTTCGCGCTGATCGATGGGCAGCGCTATGAAGTAACGGTTTCCGGGACCGGCGATGCCCGCAAGCAGTATGTCAGCGATCAGGGCGCGGCGCTGCAGATCAAGGGCAACGAAGACAAGTCGATCTCGCTGCTGCGCGCCGACGGCAGCGAGGCGCGCCGCATCGCTCCCGGCAAGTTCGAACCGGGCGGCGAACGCTCCGCGCTGTTCACCTTCTTCCTGATCTTCGGTCTAGCGCTTGTCACGGTCGGCAATGGCTTCTTCAAGCCCAATATCGCCACAATCGTGGGGGAACTCTATGCGCAGGGCGACCTGCGGCGTGATGCCGGCTTCACCATCTTCTACATGGGCATCAACCTCGGTTCGCTGTTCTCGCAGATCCTGTGCCCGCTGCTGGCCGTCGGCATGGGTTCATGGGGTGGGCTGGGCTGGTGGGCGGGCTTTGCGCTTGCCGCGGCCGGCATGGGAGTCGCGTGGCTGCTGTTCCAGTTCGATGGCGGCAAGCTCGATGGCTTCGGCGAACGGCCGGCGGACGCCGACCCGTCGCGCGATGCCCTGGTCTATATCGGCGCGCTGGCGGCGGTGCCGCTGGCATATCTGCTGTTCGCCAATCTCATGGCTTATGTGAAGCCGCCCGAAAGCGCCGGCCTGCTGGGCTATATCGCCAGCCTGCCGATCATGGGCAAAATCATGTTCGGCACGTTCCTCGTCGCCGTGCCCGGCATCCTGTTCTGGTCGTGGCGCAACGGCGATGCGCGCGAGTTCCAGATGATGGTTGCGGCCATGGTGCTCATCACTTTCAACACGGTGTTCTGGACGCTGTTCGAGCAGGCGGGCTCCTCGCTCACGTTGTTTGCCGATCGCAACACCGACATGAGCGTATTCGGCCTGTTCTCGATCACCGCCGGGCAGACGCAGTTCTTCAATGCTTTCTTCATCGTGGCGCTTGCGCCGCTGTTCTCGATGATGTGGGGTGCCCTTTCCCGGCGCGGACTGGAACCGGGCATCCCGGTCAAGTTCGGCATAGCGCTGATCGGCGTGGGCCTGGGTTTTCTGTTCCTGGTCTGGGGCGCGCAGTTTGCCGATGGCAACTTCAAGGTCGGGCTGTGGTGGCTCGCCGGGCTCTATCTGATCCATTCGATGGCGGAACTGTGCATTTCGCCAGTGGGCCTATCGATGGTCACCAAGCTGTCGATCGCGCGTATCGTGGGCATGATGATGGGAACCTGGTATCTTTCCATCGCGGTCGCGCAGTATGTTGCGGGTGTTGTCGCGCAGTTCGCCAGTGTCGAGACGGTGGGCGGCGAGGTGACCAATCTCAAGGTCAGCCTTGAGACCTATGTCGGTGTGTTCCAGACCATCGGCGAAGTTTCGGCTGTCATCGGCGTGGTCCTGCTGCTGCTGGCCGTGCCGCTCAAGCGACTGATGCACGGGGTGCAGTAAGTGGGGATAACGGTGGGGAAACGCATGATGCGGCGAATGGGAAGAACGGCGGGGCACGCGCTGGCGGGCCTCGCCCTGGTCCTGGGGACGAGTGCCGGGCTGGCGAAAGCGAAGGACGAGAAGACCGCGCCAGCGCCCGCCTGGAATGAAAATCCCTACCCCTCCACCTATCGCGCCTATCCGGGCGAGCCGGTCGCCATCGTCGGCGCGACGGTGTTTGACGGCGCCGGCGGGCGGATCGACAACGGCACCGTGCTGGTCGCCGACGGCAAGGTCCAGGCGATCGGCGATGCCGCGCTGGCGGTGCCGGCCACCTATCGCCGGATCGATGGCGCGGGCAAGTTCGTGACGCCGGGCGTGATCGACATTCACAGCCACCTGGGCGTCTATCCCAGCCCCGGGGTCGATGCCCACCAGGACGGCAACGAGATGACCAGCCCGACCACGCCGCAGGTCTGGGCTGAACACAGCGTCTGGCCGCAGGACCCGGGCTTTTCGCGCGCGCTGGCCAACGGCGGCGTCACCACGCTGCAGATCCTGCCGGGATCGGCCAACCTGATCGGCGGGCGCTCGGTCGTACTCAAGAACGTGCCCTCGCGCACGGTGCAAGGCATGAAGTTTCCCGATGCGCCCTATGGCATGAAGATGGCCTGCGGCGAGAATCCCAAGCGGGTCTATGGCGCGAAGGGGCAGATGCCCTCCACGCGGATGGGCAATTTCGCGGTCGACCGCCAGACGTGGATCAAGGCCGCCGAATACAAACGCAAGCGCGATGCGGGGAAGCTCGAGGAGCGCGATCTCGGCATGGAGACGCTGGCCGACGTGCTGGCCGGCAAGATCCTGGTGCAGAACCACTGCTACCGCGCCGACGAGATGGCCTTCGTGATCGATATGGCCCGGGAGTTCGGCTACAAGGTCAGCGCGTTCCACCATGCGGCGGAAGCCTACAAGATCGGCGATCTGCTGAAGCAGAACGACATCTGCGCGGCGGTCTGGGCGGACTGGTGGGGTTTCAAGATGGAAGCGTTCGACGGCATTCCCGAAAACGCCGCGCTGCTGCAGGATGCCGGCGTCTGCGTCATCATCCATTCGGATGACGATTACGGCATCCAGCGGCTGAATCAGGAAGCGGCCAAGGCCCAGGGCGATGGCCGGCGGATCGGTATCGCGATCCCCGACGAGCAGGTGGTGCGCTGGTTCACGCTCAACCCCGCGAAGGCGCTGGGCATCGATGCGAAGACCGGCAGCCTGGCCGCCGGCAAGATGGGTGACGTGGTGCTGTGGAATGCCAATCCGTTGTCGGTCTATGCCCGGCCGGAAAAGGTCTGGGTGGACGGCGCGCTGCTGTACGATTCGCTCGATCCCAAGCGCCGGCCGGTGTCCGATTTCGAACTGGGGCTGCCCGGTGAGGGAGACGTGAAATGATCGCGCGCAGGATCAGGCGTGGCGCGGTGGCGCTGCTGGCCGCCACGGTTGCTATGCCGGCATTGGCCCAGACGCAGGCACCGGCGGATTGGGCGATCGTCAACGCTCGGGTCGCGGTGGGCGACGGAAGCGCGCCGATCGAGAACGGCGTGGTCGTGGCGCGCGGTGGCAAGATCGTCGCGGCGGGCGCCGGCGTGGCCGTGCCGGCCGGCGTTCGGGTGATCGACGCCGGCGGCAAGTGGGTCACGCCCGGACTGGTGATCGCGGTGACCGATCTGGGGCTGGTCGATGTCGGCGCGGTTTCGGAAAGCAACGACGACGATGCCGACAAGGCGGTGTTCAACGCCGCGCTCGATGTCTCGGTGGCGATCGACCCGGACGCGCCGCCGGTGGCGGTATCGCGCGCGGGCGGGGTGACGCGCGCGGCGGTGGCGCCGGTGGCCGGCAACGCGATCTTCGCGGGCCAGGGCGCGGTGATCGATCTGGCCGCGAGCGCCGATCCGGTGACGCGCGCGCGGGCGTTCCAGTATGTCGAACTGGGCGAGCGCGGAGCCAGTCTGGCCGGCGGCAGCCGCGTGGCCGCGCAGGCGCTGCTGCGCAACGCGCTGCGCGAGGCGCGCGAGCTGGACCGCCGTGCCGGGCTGTCCGCGCCCGGCGTGGCGGGCGGCGATCCGCGCATGGTCCAGTCCGTGCAGGGGCAGGCGACCGATACGCTGCTGACGCGCTTCGATGCCGCAGCGCTGGTGCCCGTCGTCACCGGGCGGCAGCCGCTCTACGTGCATGTCGACCGCGCCGCCGACATCCGCGCCACGCTGGCGCTGAAGCGGGAATTTCCGGCGCTGCGTCTGATCGTGGTCGGCGCGGCCGAAGGCTGGCGCGTGGCGGGCGAACTGGCCGCCGCGCACGTGCCGGTGATCGCCACCGCGCTGACCGACCTGCCCGGCCGGTTCGAGACGCTGGCCGCCACCCAGTCGAACATCGGGCGGATGAAGAAGGCCGGGGTGAAGGTCGCCATCGGCAATTTCTACGATGGCGAACAGCCGCGCTACGCCCCGCAATATGCCGGCAACCTTGTGGGCGTGGCGCGCGTCCCCGGCGCCACCGGGCTGACCTGGGGCGAAGCGCTGGCGGCGATTACCTCGGTGCCCGCCGAGATCATCGGCGAAGGCGATCACTTCGGCAGCCTGAAACCCGGCCGGGCGGCGGACGTGGTGGTGTGGGATGGCGATCCGCTGGAGGTTACGTCCGGCGTGGTCGCGGTTTACGTGGACGGCGTGGCCCAATCGCTGGTCAATCACCAGACGCGGCTGCGCGACCGTTATCGCCACCCGCAGGAAGGGAGCTTGCCCAAGGCCTATCAATAGAGGCGCGGCGGACCGCGCCGCCCCAAGGCCCATCAATAAGTGCGCGGCGGACCGCGCCGCGCGGGAGGGAGAACGAACATGGATGCTTCGGTCGTGATGCTCATGGCGGCGTCGGCGGCGTTTGTCGGCACGCATTTCCTGTTGTCGCACCCCTTGCGCGCGCCGTTGGTTCGGGCGCTGGGGGAACGGGGTTTCGCCGGGGTCTATTCGCTGGTCGCGTTCGCCACGCTGGGCTGGGTGATCGTGGCCTTTCGCGCTGCGACGCCCGGGCCGTTGCTGTGGAACGGATGGGCCGACGCGCCGTGGCTGGTGGCCAGCGTGCTGACCGTGCTGGCGATGGCGCTGCTGCTGGCCTCGCTGGTCGGCAACCCGGCCATGCCCGAAGCATCACTCGAAGGGCTGGCGACCCGCGAAGCGCGCGGCGTGTTCCGCGTGACGCGCCACCCGATGATGATGGGCTTTGCCCTGTGGGCCGTGGCCCACGTGATCGTGGCGCCCAGCGCGCGGGTTATCGTGCTGGCGGGGGCGATGGCGCTGCTGGCGCTGGTCGGCGCGCATCTGCAGGATCGCAAGAAGCTGGCGCTCCACGCCGATGCCTGGCGCGCGTGGTGCGGCCGCACCGCGTTCTGGCCGCATCTGGGGCGGCTGGCCGATCTCGGCTGGTTCTGGCTCGCGGGTTTGGCCGCGTGGGTCGGGGTGACCTGGCTCCACCTGTGGCTGTCGGGCATTCCTGCCGGCCTGTGGCGCTGGTGGTCCTGACCGGACGAATCAGATCGTAAAGCTCTCGCCGCAGCCGCACGTGCCCTTGGCATTGGGGTTCTGGAACACGAAGCCCGCCTGGAAATCGTCTTCCACCCAGTCCATCGTGCTGCCGATAAGGTAGAGTACCGACGCGCCATCGATGAAGAAGGTGCCGCCGGGCGTTTCGATCCGTTCGTCGAAGCCGTTGGCCTCGTTCACGTAGTCCACCGAATAGGCCAGGCCGGAGCAGCCCCGGCGCGGGGTGGAGAGCTTTACCCCGATCGCGCCTTCGGGCGCCGCCTGCATCAGCGTGGCGATGCGCGCTTCGGCCGACGGTGTCAGCAGGACGGCGGCGGGCCGGGGGCGGGTTGTCGTGGTTGTCGTCATGTCAGCCTCTTCTGCCAGAACAGGGCGTGTCCGGCCTCGGGATCGAGCGTGTAGTCACCATAGCCAAGCGAGGCATAGACCGCCCTGGCGCGCGCGTTGCCGCTCAGCACTTCGAGCGTGACCTTGCACGCGCCGATCGCGCGCGCCTGATCCTCGATCGCGGCGAACATGGCGCGGGCGATGCCGTGGCCGCGATGGCCGGGCAGTACGACCATGTCGTGAATGTTGACCAGCGGGCGCGCCGCGAAGGTGGAATAGCCGGTGAAGCAGTTGCTGAGGCCCACCGGCCGGCCATCGATCCGCGCGATCAGCGAAAAGGTGCCGGGATGGCTGGCCAGGCCGTCGACCAGCCGGGCCTTGGCGTCCTCGGCCAGCGGCGCGCCGCCGCCCATCGGATCGCGGGCATAGGCATCGAGCAGCGCGACCACGGCAGCGGCGTCGGCCGCGTTGCCATAATCGGCGCGCGTCACCGTCAGGCGGTCCGCGATCGCTGGCGCCGCCGTGGCCATCACAGCATGCCCAGTTCGAGCTTGGCTTCGTCGCTCATCTTCTGCGGGTCCCACGGCGGGTCCCAGACGAGGTTCACCTCGGCCTCGCGCACGCCGGGCACCGCGCCCACGCGCAGTTCCACTTCGCCGGGCATCGATTCGGCAACCGGGCAATGCGGCGTGGTCAGCGTCATCGTCACCGTGGCGTGGCCATCGGCGGTCACGTCCACGCCGTAGATCAGCCCCAGATCGTAGATGTTGACCGGGATTTCGGGGTCGAAGATCTCGCGCAGCGCGTCGATCACCGCCTCGTAGGTTTCGCCACCCGGCTCGCCCGCGCTCACGCCCTGTGGCTTTTCGGCCAGGAAGCCCTCGAGATAGTCGCGCTTGCGTTCCAGCTTCTCGGCCGGCGTTTCAGGCGGTTCGGGAATGTCGTCCACGCGGGCGCGGCGCGGCGCGGCCACGTCTTCGACTTCTTCCACGGTGAACCGGGGTTCCTCACCGTTCGTCATCCGAAAATCCTCATCGTCCGTTCGATGCCGCGCACCAGCGCGGCGATGTCGCTGTCATCGCTGTAGATGCCGAAGCTCGCGCGGGCCGTGGCGGGAACGCCAAGATGGTCCATCAGCGGCTGCGCGCAATGGTGCCCGGCGCGGATCGCCACGCCTTCCTCGTCCAGGATCGTGCCGAGATCGTGCGGGTGCACCCCTTCCAGCGCGAAGCTGACGATCCCGGCGCTGTCCTCGGGGCCGAACAGGCGCACCGAATTGAGCCGCGACAGTTCGCCCCGCGCCCGCGCCACCAGCGCGGCCTCGTGGGCATGGATCGCGTCCAGCCCGATGCCCCGCACGAAATCGACCGCCGCGCCGAAGCCGATCGCCTCGACGATCGCGGGCGTGCCCGCCTCGAAGCGCTGCGGTGCGGGGGCGTAAGTCGTCTTGGCGAAGGTCACCCGGTCGATCATCGAGCCGCCGCCCTGCCATGGCGGCATGGCATCGAGGAGGTCCGCCTTGGCCCACAGCGCGCCGATGCCCGTCGGCCCATAGAGCTTGTGCGCGGAGCAGACGTAGAAATCGCAGCCGAGCGCCTTCACGTCCACGGCGAGGCGGGCGACGGCCTGGCAGCCATCGAGCAGGATCTTCGCGCCGACGGCATGGGCCAGCTTCACCGCATGTTCCACCGGAAGCATCGAACCGAGCACGTTGGACACATGCGCGAAGGCCACGAGCTTGTGCGCGGGCGTGAGGATGCGTTCGGCCGCTTCCAGATCGATGCGCCCGTCCGGCGTCAGCGGGCAGACGTCGATTTCCACCCCGGTCCGTTCGCGCAGCAATTGCCAGGGCACGATGTTGGAATGGTGCTCCAGCACCGACAGCAGGATGCGATCGCCGGCCTTGAGATTGGCCTGCCCCCAGGTTTGCGCGACAAGGTTGATCGCCTCGGTCGCGCCACGGGTGAACACGATCTCGCTTTCATCGCCGCCCAGCAGGCCGGCGACCTTGCGCCGCGCGGCCTCGAACGCCAGCGTCATGTCGGCCGAACGGGTATAGACCCCGCGGTGGACGGTGGCGTAATCCGCGCCCATCGCCCGCGTCACCGCGTCGATCACGCTCTGCGGCTTCTGCGCGGTGGCGGCGGTATCGAGATAGTGCCAGCGGCTGCCATCCGGATTGCGCAGGCCGGGCCATTCGACCGGCCGGGTGAGCGTTGCCGTCGTCACAGCAGCCCCTCCAGCGCCTTGAGCGCCGCCTGCGTCAGCGCGTCCTCGTCGGCCGCGCCGACGAAGGCTTCGGCGATGAACGCCTGCAGCATCAGCTTCTTCGCTTCCGCCGGCGGAAGCCCGCGCGATTGCAGGTAGAACAGGCCCTGCGCATCAAGCTCGCCAACGGCACAGCCGTGCGCGCATTTCACGTCGTCGGCGAAGATTTCGAGCTCCGGGCGTGCGTTGGCGGTCGCCGTCCGGTCGAGCAGCATGGCGCGGACCGACTGTTCGGCATCGGTGCCGATCGCGCCCCGCGCCACGGCGACGCGGCCGAGATAGGTGCCGGTGGCATGGCCGCCCAGCACCGAACGCACGATCTGGCGGCTCTGCGCGTCGGGGTGGGCGTGCGTCACCTCGGTCACCACTTCGAGCGTCTGCGCACCGCCACCCAGCTGCGCCGCGCCCAGCGTGAAGTCCGCGCCCTTGCCGAGCGTGACGGTCACGCCGATGCGGCCATAGGCAGCGCCGGCGTTGAGCAGGCGCAGGTCGAACGTCGCCCCGTCTTCCAGCGTGACCGCGATCTCGCGCGCTTCCGGGCCGTTGCCATCGGCGATGAGCGACAGCGCCGCGCTTTCCCCGGCGGGCACGCGGACGACTTGCACCGCCGCCGGCCACACCGTTTCCAGCGCGGCCAGATCGGCGTAGCGATAGCCCTCGTCCTTGCGGGTGGGCAGGGGCAGGGCCGCCGCGTTCACGCCGCCACCGCCTCGTAGCCGTGCTGTTCGAGTTCGAGCGCCAGTTCGGGGCCGCCCGATTTCACGATGCGGCCGCCGGCCAGCACGTGCACGAAGTCCGGCTTCACGTAATCGAGCAGACGCTGGTAATGCGTGATCAGCAGCACCGCCTTGTTCGGCTTGCGCATGATCGCGTTGATGCCTTCGCCGCAGATGCGCAGGGCGTCGATGTCGAGCCCGGAATCGGTTTCGTCCAGGATCGCCAGCCGGGGATCGAGAATGCCCATCTGCACCATCTCGGCGCGCTTCTTCTCGCCGCCCGAAAAGCCGACGTTCACCGGGCGCTTGAGCATGTCCATGTCCATGCGCAGCAGGCCGGCCTTTTCCTTGGCGAGCTTGAGGAATTCGCCGCCCGAAAGCGGCGCTTCGCCCCGGCCCTTGCGTTGCGCGTTGAGCGCTTCGCGCAGGAACTGGACGTTGGACACGCCGGGAATCTCGACCGGGTACTGGAAGCCCAGGAACAGCCCCGCCGCTGCGCGTTCGTGCGGTTCCATGGCGAGCAGGTCGGCACCGTCGAACGCAACGGAACCGCCGGTGACCTCGTAGCCGGGCCGTCCGCCCAGCGTGTAGGCCAGCGTGGACTTGCCCGCGCCGTTCGGCCCCATGATCGCGTGGATCTCGCCCGCGTTCACGGTCAGCGACAGGCCCTTGAGAATGGCTTTGCCGGCGATTTCGTTGGAAAGGTTATCGATCTGGAGCATGGTTATCTCTGGTATCCGCGCGCGGCGCCTTGCCGGTGACGGTTCTGGTTCGGGCGGGAGGAAGCGCGCTGTTCATGCCAGCGGGCCTTCATTTCGGCGAGCACGGCGCGGGCAGCGCCTTCGGGATCGGCCAGCACGTCGGCGGCGGGATAGCGGATCACCTTGATGCCCACTTCGCCCAGGCTGCGGTCGCGGCGGCGCTCGATCTCCGGCGGGTTCGCGCCTTCGTCGAGCGCGACGACCAGCTTGAGCGGTTGGCAGGCGAAATCGACGATGGCCGATCCGATCACCGCATAGCGCTTGAAGCGGTACCGCCCGAGATCGGCCTTGGCCAGCTCCGCCGCCAGCGCGGCCTGCGCCGGGGTGGGCGAACGGCGCATCTCGCGCGCGGCGTCATGCAGCGTATCGAGCCGCGATTCGGCGATGTTCCAGCCACGCCCCTTCTTCTGGAGCTTGGGTGCGTCGGCCCGCTCCTCGACCGGCTTGAGGGTAAGCGTCTTCTTCAACCGACTGATCCTTCCAGGCTGATACCCAGCAGCTTCTGCGCTTCCACCGCGAATTCCATCGGCAGTTGCTGCAGCACCTCGCGCGCGAAGCCGTTGACGATCAGCGCCACGGCGCTTTCTTGGTCCAGCCCGCGCTGCATCGCATAGAACAGCTGGTCGTCGCTGATCTTGCTGGTGGTCGCCTCGTGCTCGATCGTCGCGCCGGGGTTGCGCACCTCGATATAGGGCACGGTATGCGCGCCGCATTCGCCGCCGAGCAGCAGCGAATCGCACTGGGTGAAGTTGCGCACGCCATCGGCCTGCGGGGCCACGCGCACCAGGCCGCGATAGGTGTTGTTCGACCGGCCGGCGGAAATGCCCTTCGACACGATGGTCGAGCGTGATCCCTTGCCGTTGTGGATCATCTTGGTGCCGGTATCGGCCTGCTGAAAATTGTTGGTGACCGCGACCGAGTAGAACTCGCCCACCGAATCCTCGCCGTTCAGCACGCAGGAAGGGTACTTCCAGGTGATCGCCGATCCGGTTTCCACCTGCGTCCACGAAACCTTGGACCGCGCGCCCTGGCACAGCGCGCGCTTGGTCACGAAGTTGTAGATGCCGCCCTTGCCCTGCGCATCGCCGGGATACCAGTTCTGGACGGTCGAATACTTGATCTCGGCATCGTCGAGCGCGACCAGTTCGACCACGGCGGCGTGCAGCTGATTCTCGTCGCGCTGGGGCGCGGTGCAGCCTTCGAGGTACGAGACGTAGGCGCCCTTGTCGGCCACGATCAGCGTGCGTTCGAACTGGCCGGTATTCTCCGCGTTGATGCGGAAATAGGTGGACAGCTCCATCGGGCAGCGCACGCCTTCGGGAATGTAGACGAAGGTGCCGTCGGAGAAGACCGCGCAGTTGAGCGCGGCGAAGTAGTTGTCGTGCATCGGCACGACCTTGCCCAGCCAGCGCTTCACCAGATCGGGGTATTCGCGGATCGCCTCGCTGATCGAGCGGAAGATCACCCCGGCCTCTTCCAGTTCCTTGCGGAACGTGGTGGCGACCGAAACACTGTCGAACACGGCGTCGACCGCGATCTTGCGCGCGCCTTCCACGCCGGCGAGCACTTTCTGCTCCTCCAGCGGGATGCCCAGCTTTTCATAGACGCGCAGGATTTCGGGATCGACCTCGTCCAGCGATTTCGGCCCGTCCTTCTTCTTGGGCGCGGCGTAGTAATAGGCGTCCTGGTAATCGATCGGCGGCACGTTGAGCTTCGCCCAGTCCGGCGTTTCCATCGTGAGCCAGTGCCGATAGGCCCTCAGCCGCCATTCGAGCATCCATTCCGGCTCCTGCTTCTTGGCGGAGATGAAACGGACGGTCTCTTCGGACAGACCCTTGGGCGCGAACTCCTGCTCGATGTCGGAGGTGAAGCCCCATTCGTAGGTTTCGAGCTTCTTCGCGGCATCGCGCGCGGCCTGATCCCTTTCGGGGGTATCCCTTACCTGTGCTTCTTCGGTCATACGGTGGTCTCCGCCACGATCGGACGGGCAAACTGGGTGAGAGGGACGGCCGAGAGCGCGCCACGCAGCGCCGCGTCCACGACGGGCCAGTGCGGGCGGACCGTGCAGTCCTTCTCGAGCGTGCAGGTGCAGTCCTGGCGGACCGGCGTGCTGCACGGGGCAAGCGCGATCGGGCCTTCCACCGCCTCGATGATATCGGCCAGGGTGATGGCGGCCGCGGGGCGGGCCAGCTTCAGCCCGCCGCGCGCGCCGCGCACCGACTTCAGCAGGCCGGCGGCCGAAAGCTTGCTGACCAGCTTCTGCACGGTGGGGGCGGGCAGGCCGGTTTCCTCGGCCAGTTGTTGCGCGCTGATCCGCGCCCCGCCGCAATGGCGCGCGGCGGCGGTCATCGTGACCACGGCATAGTCCGCCATGCTGGAAAGACGCATCGCCTGGGTGTCTCCGGGAACGCGGGCTGCAAATCAGACCGAATCGTTCCGGTTATCTAGGCGCGGCTCTCCGCAAGCGCAAGGCGCGGAGGCGGCGGTGGCAAATCCGCGCGATGCGTGACCGGGAATGAGTGAAAAAAAAGGCGGCCGAACCCCGAAGGGCATCGGCCGCCGTAAAGTCGAGAACCCGATACATCACTGCACCGAGCCCTTCGGGTCGCTCGGTTTGTCTATGGGATTGGTCGAGTCGGTAATTGTACGGATTCGACAAAAACGGTTGCGGCGGCGCAACAGGTTGAAAAAATGCCGATAGTTATATGAAATATCGATGCACGATGGCAGCAATCGCACTTGGCTTGGGACACAGCAGACGCAATAGGACGGAACTTCTTCCCCGATCCGGATGCGGACTTCCCGTTTCATGCTTTATCGACTGCTGCGCCCCTTGCTGTTTCGCGTACCGGCTGAACAGGCCCACCGGCTTACCCTGATGGCGCTAGGCGCCGCGCCGCTCGCCCTGCGGCTGGCGCCCGAACCCGCGCTGACGCAGCGTGTGGCTGGCATCGTCTTTCCCAACCCGGTGGGCATGGCGCCGGGTTTCGACAAGAACGCGCAAGTGCCCGACGCGGTGCTGCGCCTGGGTCTGGGCTTTACCGAGATCGGCACGGTGACGCCGCGGCCGCAGGCGGGGAATCCGCTGCCACGGCTGTTCCGGCTGGTGGAGGACCGGGCAGTCATCAACCGCATGGGCTTCAACAACGACGGGGCCGATGCGGTAGCCGCGCGGTTGCGCGCCCGCCTGGGCAAGCCGGGGATCGTGGGCGTCAACATCGGCGCCAACAAGGATTCGGCGGACCGCATCGCCGACTATGCGGCGATGACGCGGACAATGGCGCCGCTGGCGACCTATCTCACGGTCAACATCAGTTCGCCCAACACGCCCGGGCTGCGCGCGTTGCAGGATGAAGGCGCGCTGGCCGAACTGCTGGACGCGGTGATCGAGGCGCGCGGCGCGCTGGCGACGCCGGTGTTCCTGAAACTTGCCCCCGATCTCCAGCGGGCCGATGTCGACGCGATCTGCCGGATCGCGCTGGACAGGCGGCTCGATGCGCTGATCGTGTCGAATACCACGATCGAGCGGCCCGCCTCGCTGCGGTCGGTTCATGCCGGGGAAACGGGCGGGCTTTCGGGCGAGCCGCTGCGGCAGATGGCGCTGGAACGCCTGCGCGAGTTCCGCAAGGCGAGCGGCGGCGCCATTCCGCTGATCGGCGTGGGCGGCATCGCCAGCGCCGACGATGCGTGGGAGCGCATTCGCGCGGGCGCCAGCCTGGTCCAGATCTATAGCGCCATGGTCTATGAGGGACCAGGCCTTGCGCGCGCGATCGTGTCGGGCCTGGCGAAGCGCGTGCGGCAAGAAGGCATGACGAGCATTGCGGAGGCCGTCGGGACCGAATAGCCTTGCGGCCATGCTGTCGATGAAGATGCCCGGTCGCGCGCTGCTTGCAGCGCTTCTGCTCACGTCCGCCTGCGCCCCGATGGGCCAGATGGCCTCTCCCCCTCCACAGGGCGCGCCGGCGCCCGTGCCCGCGGATGGCGTGCCGGTAGGCGAGAAGGGGCTGGTTTCCGCCGCCGATCCGCGCGCGGCCGAAGCGGGCGTGGACATGCTGCGGCTGGGCGGAACCGCCACCGACGCCGCGATCGCCACGATGCTGGCGCTGACCGTGGTCGAACCGCAAAGCTCGGGCATCGGCGGCGGCGGCTTTCTGGTGCTGGGCGATGCGGCGGGCAAGGTCGAGACCGTGGACGGTCGCGAAACCGCGCCCAAGGCCGCCGGCCCGCAGTGGTTCTATGTCAACGGCCAGCCGCTGCCGATCATCGAGGCGATTCCGGGCGGGCGCAGCGTGGGCGTGCCGGGCAACCTGCGCCTGGCCGCACTGGCGCACGCGCACCACGGCAAGCTGGCGTGGCGCGCGCTGTTCCAGCCGGCGATCCGGCTGGCGCGCGATGGCTTCGTGATGACGCCGCGCCTTTACGCGATGCTGAGCCGCTTCCCCCGGACCGGGGCGCTCGATCCGCAGGCGCGCGCGATCTATTACAGGGCGGACGGGCAACCGCTGCCCGCGGGCACGGTGATCCGCAATCCGGCGCTGGCCGAAACGCTGGAGAAGATCGCGGCGCAGGGGGCCGACAGCTTCTACGCCGGCGACAACGCCGCGACCGTGGCCGCCAAGGTCGGCACCGCGCCGCGCAATCCCGCGCCGCTGACCACGGCCGACCTCGCCGGCTATCAGGCGAAGGGACGCGCGCCGGTGTGCGGCGACTACCGCGGCTATCGCGTGTGCGGGATGGGGCCGCCGTCCTCGGGCGCGACCACGGTCTATGCCATTCTCAAGCAGCTCGAACGCTTCGATCTCAAGGCGCTGGGACCGGACAATCCGGTTTCGTGGCACCTGATCGCCGAATCCGAACGGCTGGCCTACGCCGATCGCGACCGCTACCTGGGCGACAGCGATTTCGTCAGCGTGCCGGTCGCCGGGCTGACCGATCCCGGCTATCTGGCGACGCGGTCTGCGCTGATTTCGGACAAGGGCACGCTGCCGTCGGTCGTGGCCGGGACGCCGCCGGGCGTCCGCACCGCTTTCGCGCCGGCGCGTCCGCAGGAAGAGCATGGCACCACCCATTTCGTCGCGGTGGACCGTTGGGGCAACGCGGCAAGCTATACCTCCACGATCGAAAGCCCGTTCGGTTCGGGCCTGATGGTCGGCGGCTATTATCTCAACAACGAACTGACCGACTTCAACATCGTGCCCGATCGCGACGGCGTGCCCACCGCGAACCGGGTGGAAGCGGGCAAGCGGCCGCGCAGCTCGATGGCGCCGACGCTGATCTATGGCCCCGATGGTCGGTTGCGGCTGGCCATCGGGGCCGCGGGCGGCGCGACGATCCCGGCGCAGGTCGCCAAGGCGATCATCGGCGTGCTCGACTGGGGCCTGCCCGCGCGCGAGGCGATCGCGCTGCCGGTGATCTTCGCGCCCGGCGGCGACGTGGTGTTCGTGGAAAAGGGCTCCGCGCAGGAAGCGATGATCCCCGCGCTCGTGGCGCTCGGCCACCGGCGGGTCATCGCGCGCGAGGCCTCGTTCAAGGCCAACGCGATCGAACGCGTCGGCGATCGCTGGCGCGGCGCGGCCGACCCGCGCAGCGAAGGCGCGGCGGTGGCGCCCTGAACGCTTTCCGATAGGCGTGTCCGCCCGCGCAAGGTTGCCGTAGCGGCGCAGCTTCTTTAGGACTTTCCCCTGCGCGAACGGCGGAGCAAAAGCCGGCGCGCGGGTGGGGCAGAGGACCGGACGTGCAGCTCAGCGATTTCGAACAATTCCCGAACCTGGTCGCGATGTTCTTCGACCGTGCGCGTGTGCGGGGCAACGGGCCGTTCCTTTCGGCCAAGCACGATGGCGCGTGGCGGGCGATCACCTGGCGCGAGGCGGCGGACCGGGTCTGCCTGATGGCGGAGGCCTTGCGCGGGCTGGGCCTGAAGGATGGCGACCGGGTGGCGCTGGTGTCGGAAAACCGGCCCGAATGGTGCCTGGCCGATCTGGCGATCATGGCCGCCGGGCTAGTCACCGTGCCGACCTACATCACCAATACCGAGCGCGATCACCTGCACATCCTGGAAAACTCCGGCGCGCGCGCGATCGTCGTTTCCAACGCCAAGCTGGCGCGCCCGCTGCTGGCGGCGGCGCTGCGCGCGCCCTGCGCCGAACACGTCATCGGTATCGAGCCGCTGCGGCAGGCGCAATCGGGCACGCTGACGTTCCATGACTGGGACGCGCTGCTGGCGGGCGATGTGTCGGCTGCCCGCGCGGCGGTGGAGGCGCGCATCGCCGGGATTGGGCGCGCGGACACCGCCTGCATCATCTATACCAGCGGTACCGGCGGCGCGCCGCGCGGGGTGATGCAGCACCACGGCGCGATCCTGTGCAATGTGGATGGCGCGGCGCATATCCTGGCCAACGATTTCGGCTGGGACGAGGAAGTGTTCCTGTCGTTCCTGCCGCTCAGCCACGCCTATGAGCATACCGGCGGCCAGTACCTGCCGATCGGCATGGGCGCGCAGATCTTCTACGCCGAAGGGCTGGAAAAGCTGGCAAGCAATATCGAGGAAGTGCGCCCCACACTGATGGTCGTGGTGCCGCGCCTGTTCGAGGTGCTGCGCACGCGCATCATGAAGCAGGTGGAAAAACAGGGCCGCGTGGCCAACTACCTGATGGGCCGGGCGCTGGCGATCGGCGAACGCCAGGCGCAGGGCCGCGGCCGGCTACTCGACCGGCCGATGGATTACCTGCTGGAAAAGAGCCTGCGCCCCAAGATCCGCCTGCGCTTTGGCGGCCGCATCAAGGCGATGGTTTCGGGCGGGGCGCCACTCAACCCCGATGTCGGGGTGTTCTTCGAGGCGATGGGCCTGACCATGCTGCAGGGCTACGGCCAGACCGAGGCCGGGCCGGTGATCTCGTGCAACCGCCCCGCGGCGGGCATCAAGATGGATACCGTCGGCCCGCCGATGAAGGGCGTGGAAGTCCGCATTGCCGAGGACGGCGAAATCCTCGTGCGCGGCGAATTGGTGATGCACGGCTACTGGCACAACCCGGCGGAAACCGCGCGGGCGATCCAGGATGGCTGGCTGCACACCGGCGACATCGGCCATCTCGACGCCAACGGCCGGATCGTCATTACCGACCGCAAGAAGGATATGATCGTCAACGACAAGGGCGACAACGTCTCTCCGCAGAAGGTGGAAGGGATGCTGACGCTCCAGCCCGAAATCGCGCAGGCGATGGTCTCTGGCGACAAGCGGCCCTATCTGGTCGGGCTGATCGTGCCCGATGCGGAATGGGCGGTGGAATGGGCGCGCGAACAGGACGAGAAGTTCGACGTGGCGACGCTGCAGGGCCTGCCCGCCTTCCGCAACGCGATTCGCGAGGCGGTGGACCGGGTGAACCGGGATTTGTCGGTGATCGAGAAAGTCCGCCAGTTCACGTTCGCGGACGAGGCGTTCAGCATCGAGAACGGCGAGATGACGCCCAGCCTCAAGATCCGCCGGCACAAGATCCGCGAGCGGTACGGCGCGCGGATCGATGCGCTCTACAAGGGCTGACCGGGCCGGAGCGCGGTGTGGCTCGCGGCCCGGCTGTCAGGCGGCTTCGAGTTCGACGAATTCGGGATAGAACTTCGGCGCGCGGGGCGACCAGCCCGGCGCGGTGGCGGCGGCTTCGCTGATCGACTGGAGCAGGCCCTTGCGCCGTTCCGGCCGGATCTGCGGCAGCGCTGCGGCACCGCAAAACGCGCCCGGCAGCCACGGCCGCACTTCGGCGCCCAGCAGGCGTTCGTAGAGGAAGCGATAGGCCGAGAAGCAGCTGAGCCGTTCCTGCCCCAGATCGAACGCGGTCACCCGCATCAGCTTGCCCATGAAGCTTTCGAGGCCGTCGGGGCCGGGGCCTTCGGGCAGGACCGTGCGCAGCGTCTTGAAATCCTGGTAGATCACGTACTGCGCGCGGATCGAGGCGGTTTCCTCGCCGCTGCGCGCCCACAGGCGGAACGCGTCCTGCCGGCCGAGGCCGACATCCAGGCTGCGCCGGATATAGCGTTGTTCGGCGGCCGAGAAGCTCGCGAATTCGCGCATCTCGGTCAGGATCAGCGTAGCGGTGTCGGCGTTCGACATGAACCAGCTCCTGCCTTGGTGTCCCCGCGACTCCGGGGGGACCGGCATGCTGGATCATGCGCCAGGCTTGGTTATTTTGAGGTTAACCCTGTCGCCCCAACGACGAGGCCTGATCCGGACGGCGGCGGTAGCGGAAATACCAGACATCACTTCCACATGCATTATAACATACTGAAATCACGATTGAAATCCTCAATTTCTGGCAAGGCAATTTCGATCCAGCAATCATATAGCAAACATCGCAAAAGACTGCCGTATAGTGTCGCCCGCCGGGTCGTAGCTCCGTAAAGCGATTAGGCCTTTCCAGCGCGTTAGCCACCTAGATTGCCAACCGTTCAAACGGCGCAGGCTCGGGGGCGGGGGAAGCAGAGAGCGACGGGCACGCTCGCGGTTTGGGCATCGGTCGCCAACGCCGGGCGGCTCGCCTCCCGTCGGCACATGAAGGTCGCCCAGCAGACTGGCCAGGTCCAGCTTGACCATTTCGCTGACCGCTCCCCGATCGGCGGCAAGCCCGGTTTTCAGGCCGCCCAAGTGCTGCGCGTGGCCGACAGGACGCAGAGAAGGCACGACTGCCGAGGGCGAAAGAGTCGATCGGCCAAGGCCCCACGACGAAGCCCAAGGGCGCGCCGAAACCGCCCACAACCGCACAAGGTTGCGGGCCTGGCATTATCCTTCAGGCTGATCAGCAATCTGTTGGGCTTGTGCGCGCGCCACGGCCGCCAATTGCGGTGGCCGGAAAGCGCAGTCTCGCAACGTCTTGGCCCAACCGTCGTTGTGCGCGCACCACCGCGCAGCCCGCATAGGATCAATGCCGACATGGTCGAGCCAGAAACGGTTACTGATCAACGCGGGTAGCGCCCGGCTCAACCGACCACGATCCCGCCAATGGAGATTGCCGTGGATCACGATCGCCCAACCGGCCTCTTCGACGAGGCCGCCGGAAAGAAGCCCCGACACCTCATCCAGAGTCGCGCCGCAATGGCAGACGTATTGAGGAGAGCCGGCCTTCATTGCGGCAACTAGGATGCGCTGGATTTGCATCATCTCAGTCATAGGTAAGTCCTTCAATCGCACCGCGCGTCGATGCACGGCACAAGAAATTGAGAAGCTCGGTCGCGCTTCCGGGCCAAAACCGAGCAATTCAGACGACTTGCCGGTTTTGTGGGACGAGCTGATCCGCTACCCTGCGATCGATAATCGTTCCGGAGGCTGGTGGGGCATGGCGTCGAGAGGATCTGAATGGCGGCGATGGGAGCCGCATATCCACGCGCCCGGCACCGTTCTCAACAATCAGTTCGGCGGCCCCGATCCTTGGGAAACCTGGCTGGCGACGCTGGAGGGCGTTGCTCCTCGTATCGAGGCGGTCGCCGTTACCGACTATTATGTGACCGACACCTACGAGACGGTGCTGCGCCACAAGGCCGCAGGGCGGCTCGGCGCGATCGAACTCGTCTTCCCCAATATCGAGCTACGCCTCGATGTCGCGGCGCGGACGGGCTTCGTGAACATTCACCTGCTCGTCAGTCCGGAAGATCCCGACCATCTCACGAACGTGCGGCGGATCCTCGGTCGGCTCCACTTCCAGGCGTTCAATTCGCAATTCGACTGCACGCGCGACGAACTGATCCGGCTTGGCTGCACCGCCAACCCCGCGCTTACCGACGATCGCGCTAAGCTCGCGCATGGCGCCACCCAGTTCAAGGTGAACTTCCGCCAACTGCGCGAGGTCATCCACAGCAACGAATGGGCGAAGAAGAACATCCTCATCGCGGTCGCCGGCAGCGCTGACGATGGCACCTCGGGAATGCGGCAGGCGGCCGACGCGACGATGCGCCAGGAAATCGAGCGCTTCGCCCATATCATCTTCTCGAGCGCGCCTTCGTCGCGCGACTTCTGGGCGGGCCGTCGAAACCTGTCGCCCGAAGAGCTGCGTGTCCAATATGACGGCTGCAAGCCCTGCCTCCATGGCAGTGACGCTCACCAGCCGGCGCAGATCGGGCAACCTGCCGGGGATCGCTACACTTGGATCAAAGGTGCGCTTACCTTCGACGCGCTGCGCCAGGCCTGTATCGATCCCGAAGGGCGCGCCTTTGTAGGCACCCTGCCGCCGAGCACCGCCATGCCGTCCCAGGTGATCGCGGAGGTCAGCCTTTCAGATGCACCTTGGGCGGCGACGCCAACCATGCCCCTCAACCCGGGACTCGTCGCGATCATCGGTGCACGCGGTTCGGGCAAGACCGCGCTAGCCGACGTCATTGCCGCTGCGTGCGATGCGATCCCCGCCACCACCTGGAATGCCAATCCGGACCTCAGCCCATCCTTCCTGGTCCGTGCCCGGCCGCTCCTGGGCGCAGGCAAGGCGACACTGCGCTGGGGTGGGGGAGCTACAACCGATCGCTTCCTCGACGGCCGCGATGCCAATGGCGCCTTCGCCTTTCCTCGCGCACGCTATCTCTCCCAGCAGTTCGTGGAAGAGCTGTGCTCGGCCAAGGGAGCCTCGGACGGTCTCATCCGCGAGATCGAGCGCGTCATCTTCGAGGCGCATCCGCCGGCCGACCGCGACGGTGCCATCAGCTTCGAAGAACTGCGCGAACGCAAGACGCTGCGATTCCAACAAGCAAGGGCGCGCGAGGCTGAGGCGATCGCCGACATCTCCGAGCGGATCTCGGAGGAGTTCGAGAAGGAAGCGTTGATCGGCATGCTCGCCCAGCAGGTCAATCAGAAGAAGCAGGTGATCGCAGGTTATAATGCCGATCTTGCCAAGCTCGTGCTCAAGGGCACCCCCGCGCAGGCCCAGCGCCATGCGGCCCTAACGCAAGCCGTGCAGGCGCTCGACACGCGGCTCCAGCAGCTCGGCAACCAGCGGCGGGCTTTCCTCGCCATGCAGGATGAGGTTCGCAGCACGCGCGCAACCAAGGCACCGGAAATGCTGCGCCAGACCCAGGCGCGCCACCTCGCCAGCAGTCTCGATCAGGCCCAATGGCAGGAGTTCCTTCTGGTCTACCAGGGCGACGTCGATCAGAGCCTCGCCGGCTACGTCCGGTGGGCCGATGGCCAGATCTCGGATCTGCAAGGCGTGCCGCCGGTGCCTGGTGATCCCGCGACATCGCTGATCGCCGACGGCGCCGATCTCGCGACCGTGAAACTCGCCATCTTGCGCGCCGAAATGACCCGCCTCGAGGCGCTGTTCAGTGCCGACCGGGTCGTGCGCGAGCAATATAGCGCGTTGACCGCCCGCATCGCGCAGGAAAACTCTGCCCTCCAGACGCTTGAGGCCCGCCTTGCCGATGCTCAAGGCGCTGCCGCCCGGCGCAAGGACCTTCAGACCGAACGGGACGCAGCCTATGGCCGGGTGTTCGGCGCCGTAGTCGACGAGCAGAATGCGCTGGCGGCGCTTTATGCCCCGCTCATGACCAAGCTCGCGGCGGCCTCGGGTACGCTCCGCAAGCTGAGCTTTTCCGTCCGGCGCGCCGCCGATGTCGAGGGCTGGGGCGGCTTTGCCGAGGAGCAGTTGCTCGATCGGCGCAAGAGCGGTCCGTTCAACGGGCGCGGCGCGCTGATCGGTGTCGCCAACACGGCGCTTCGGCCCGCCTGGGAAACCGGCAGTGCCGCCCAGGTGCAGGCGGCAATGAGCGGCTTCATCGCGAACTATACCCAGTCATTGTTCGAACATGCCCCCTTCGCACCGACCCAGCAGACCGAGTTCCGCGCCTGGTCGAAACGCTTCGCCCACTGGCTTTTCCGCACCGATCATATCAGCGTGCGCTACGAGATCGCCTATGACGGTGTCGATATCGGCAAGCTGTCGCCCGGCACGCGCGGGATCGTCCTGCTGCTGCTCTATCTTGCGCTCGATGATGGCGACGATCGTCCGCTGATCATAGATCAGCCCGAGGAGAATCTCGACCCCAAATCGGTGTTCGACGAACTCGTTTCGTTGTTCATCGCCGCCAAGGCGAAACGCCAGGTTATCATGGTCACCCATAATGCCAATTTGGTGATCAATACCGACGCGGATCAGATCATCATCGCCGAATCCGGGCCGCATCCGGCTGGCGGGCTACCGCCTATAACCTATGTTTCAGGCGGTCTTGAAGATGCCGAGATCCGGCGCAGCGTCTGCGACATTTTGGAGGGTGGTGAACAGGCCTTTCGCGAACGTGCCCGGCGGCTTCGCGTCCACCTTGATCGATGATGGACGGGGTTTGCCGATGCAACCGCCCAATCTAGAAGGTCTCAATGGTGCGTTTAAGCAGGTCGTTGCTCAGTCCCTGAGCACGGCCGATCAGAGGGCGGGTCGTATCCCGTACCATCAGTTGGGCATTAATCGCCTCAACCGCTGCCGCCGTTGCCTTCTCGACGGTTTCGAGCGCCGTGCGGCACCGGTTCATGCCGCACGCGCGTAACGCAGCAATCACATAGTCCGCGCCATAGCTTTCAGCCACCGTCGCAAGGTCGAACATGTCGCGCGGCTGAAAATTCCAGCCGCGGAAGTAGACCTTCTTGGCGATGATCTCTGCAGGCGTTTCCAACCAGACCGTCCGCCCGCGGACGTCGCTCGAAGTGACCGGGTCATCGGTGATGCTGGGCGCGCAAATGAAGTCGATTTCGCCGAGATCCCGATAGGCCAGCTTCAGGACACCGCTGCCGTCGCTGTCATAGCTCTCCGGCCGCCTCTCGAGCTGCATCCCCTGCGTCTCGGGGTTGAGGAAGGGTAGAATCTGCGGGTCGTCGAGGAACAGATCGATATCGTGGCTTTCACGATGGTCGATCTGAAGCATCAGCGCGGTGCCGCCGCCAAAACTCCAGTCCGGTGCAAAGCCGTTGGTTTGCTCGAAATGATCGAGAATGGAGGTCGCCAGATCGAAAAGGACCGGCCATTCGCTTGGCCGCCCGGCCGACACCCGATCAGACCGCCAGCGGCAGCGTGTAGCCCGACAGCTTGGCGAACTGGCCGGCGACCTTGCTCGCCTGACCCAAATCCACGTCCATACCCTTCAGAAACTGCTTCTGAACAGCGGCGGGAACCTCGGAAAAGAACGAAAAGACCGGCGCATTGAACTCGACCGCGCTCTGGGGATCGGCAACCATCGCGGCGAGTTGATGCACGGACAGGTCCGCCCCATAAGGGGCGTTGACCGTCGTCATCACCTGTGTCGCCACATTCGTCATCATCGAACCCACAACGCGATCCGACATGGATCGTTGCCACTATATAGCCCCGAGGGCTTATCAAAACAAGAATCGGTGCCGGCGCGGTCCCTTCGCCCTTCCGGCCGCATTACTCAATCACCGGGTTCGAATGTCACCAGGACCAGATCGATCAGCCCGCGCCCGTGGTCGCTCGACGGATGCGCCTTATGGACGCGGTAACCATCGCCCTCATGGTTGTGAAGATCACGTACCACTGATTGGAACGCTTCGAGATCCGAAGATGAATCTCCTGCGGGCCTGAAAGATGCGCTGTTGGTCTTGCGATCGACCCGGAAATTGGTGCCGTTCGCGATGAGATTCTCGATATAGTTCAACGTAACCCCCTCCCGACGCCTCTTTATCACAGCTGATAAGGTAGCCGACACTCAGCTACCGATTTAATTCCGCTGCTGCGATGGTGTGCGCCAGCTGGCCGCGCAGGCTGCGGCCGCAGACAAACCTAAGGCAAGTGACTCGGGAGGGGAATGCCTTCCCCTGCCAGTGAGCCGCTCAGCTAGCGTCTCTCCGGACCCCTTCTGCCGGGCTGCCGCCTCGCGCCATCCCAGGAGAGTGAGAGGAATGCCGACCCGCCATGACGGGTTGAGGGTGGCGAGAGAGGCTCGGCGCCGGCCCGTCCTGGAGACAGGCCATGGCACGGACACGCCGCACCCGCCCGACCGAACGGGCGAACCTCTATGAGCAGATCACCCACCGCATCATCGCCGAACTCGAAGCCGGGCGCGTTCCCTGGGTCCAACCCTGGGGCTCGTCCCGCGCCTCGATCGGCATGCCGTACAATGCCGTCAGCAATCGCCGTTACAGCGGCCTCAACATTCTCACGCTCTGGAATGCCGTCATCGAACGCGGCTTCTCCGTGCATGCCTTCCTGACCTTCCGCCAGGCGGTCGCGCTCGGCGGCTCGGTGCGCCGCGGCGAACATGGCGTCGGCATCATCTACACCCGCCGCTTCATCCCCGGTGAAGAGCGTCGCCGCGCCGAAAACGAGGGCCGCGAGCCCTCGGGCGGCATTCCCTTCCTCAAGAGCTTCACCGTCTTCTCGGTCGAGCAATGCGACGGGCTTCCAGCGAATATCTGCGAACCGCCCCCGCCGATTCCCGAGGGCTTGATCCTCCCGCAAGCCGAGGCACTGATCGCGGCGACCGGCGCCGACTTCCGCATCGGCGGCGGACAAGCTTATTACTCACCCCGCCACGACTACGTCCAGGTACCGAGACCGGACGATTTCTTCGATCCCGTGAACTGGCACCGGACGGCTTTTCATGAGCTAGGTCATTGGGTTGGCGGCTCTGCCCGATTGAACCGTGACCAGACCGGCAGTTTCGGATCGGTCGCCTACGGGAAGGAAGAGCTGGTCGCCTTATCTGGACAGTCTGCGCCGCCCGCAACATTGCAGTAAGGTCGGCGATGGACGCCCACGGTAGGCAGTTATCAGGCTGGCCGTAGCGCTGACCCAAGAGCTGGCGGAGGCCAGCCTGATAACTGCCGGGCCATAGGGCGCATCGGTGTGAGGTCAGCTTCCGGGTGGGGGGTCCGGGGGGGAGGGTTTCGTGCCGGTGTCGATCATTACCGTTTGCGAGCGCCGCGACGCCAGGGGGCTCGACGCGCATGTGCCGCTGATCCTGCGGGGAGACGCTCTCTATGATCCCGATCTCGACCGCTTCTTTGTCGACCTGCCGCTAGCGGGGATCCGCTCGCGCCATTCGCTGCGCGCCTACGCCTATGACGTTGCGGTGTGGCTTCGCTTCCTCGATGCCTGCGGCAAGACCGTGTGGGCTGCGACCCGCGACGATGTCGGCGCCTATCATCGTGAGCGACGCCGCGACGAGGCCGATCACCGGATCACGGCGGCAAGCTGGAACCGGGCCGTCGCCAGCCTCGATCGCCTCTACCGCTGGGGCGAGCAGCAAGGGCTGATCGCCGACGCGCCGTTCAGCCGCCGCGCCGTTTGGCGACCGGCGCAGGGTGGCCGTCGCGGCATGATCGCGGCGCGCAACGACGCCTATGAGCGCGTCGCCAGGCGGTCGGACGTCCGGTTCGTCACGATGGACGATTACCGCATTTTCCGCGAGCTCGGCCTGCGCGGGCTCACCCCTGACGGCACGGAGCGCCCCGGCGCTCGCGATCGCAACGGGCTGCGCAACGCGCTATTCGCCGATCTTCTCGTCACCACCGGCCTGCGCCTCGAAGAGGCGTCGGGCCTGCTCACTGCCGAGCTCGCGGCGATCGACCGCGAGGACGGTGACGTCCAACAACTTTGGTTGCCCCTTCCGCCGCCGCTCACCAAGGGCGACCGCGGACGCAGCGTTCTGGTCCCACGCCGGCTGCTTCGTCAGATCGCCGCCTATGTCGCGGTCGAGCGCGCCGCGGGCGTGGCCAAGTTCGCCGCGCGCGACGGTGCGGCCAGCTTCGACCGACCGATCCCTGTCACCCGCGCCGGTCTCGACCGCATGCGCGATATCTGCACCCCGGAGGAACGATGCCGCCTGATCCTGTGCGACGAGGATGGAACGCCCCGCGAGCCGGCGGCGCTATGGCTGACCGAGGTCGGCCAGCCTGTCCGCCCCAACTCGTGGGAGGTGATCTTCACCCGCGCCTGCAAGCGGTGCGCACAGAACGGCTTCCCGCTGTCGATCAGCCCGCACCAGCTTCGCCACGCCTTCGCAGTCCATATGCTCGCCTTGCTGATCCAGCAGCGGCTGCGCGAAGCGGCATTGCCGGTGGGGCCGGTGGAGAGCTATCGGCTGATCCTGGGCGACCCGCTGCAACAGGTGCAACGCCTGCTTGGCCACGCCAGCCTCACCACCACCTATATCTACCTCGACCATATCGCGACCCGCGCCGATACGGTGGACGCGGCCGTCGAGGGGCTGCTGGCGTTACTGCCGGGGCCGCAAGGCGTATGAGCGGGCGTCCCCGCAAGGGCCGGCCTGTCGCCTTTGCGCCGATCACGCCGGAGCGATCGCAGCCCGATCCTGTGCTCGGCCTCAAGTTCACCATCGAGGCGCGGCATGGCGGAACGGTCCTAGTCGATATGACCGGGCTCGATCCTCGCCCACCCGCCATCGCTTTCGCCGGTGCGCTGCGTCGATCGGCGGCGCTCGGCGGCCCCATCGGTGCGGCCAGCGTCATCAAGCAGTATGTTCAGGTCTATCGCCACTTCTTCGCCTGGCTTGGCGATGATGCGCCGGAGGTGACCGGCGTCAACGACCTGCGCGCAGTCCATATCGATGGCTTTGCGTCCGCGCTCGAACGGCGTGGGATGGGCGCGATCCACCGGCACATAACGGTCGGCAAGGTCATCAACACGCTGCGCGCGATCGAGGCAGACCGGCCCGATCGGATCGCGCCCGACCTGCATGAGCGGCTGCGCTACACGCTGGCCACTTCGGCGGGCCGCTCGACCCCGCGCGATGCCTATAGCCCCTTCGTCGCCCGCGCGCTGCGCGACGCCGCGAGGGCCGATATCGAAGCGATGCTTCGCCGCCTCGGCGCCGACGACCGCACTGATGAGGGCGACCCTGTCGTCGCCAGGGCGCGCGCCGATGTCGAAGCGATCATCGCGCGGCAGGGCTTTATCGTCGCAGACCAGCCCGCGCTGAAGCGCCTCTATTTCATGCGCATGCGGCGCGGATTGCCGATCAGCACGCTCATCGACGACCTGCATGGCCGCCATCATCTGCTCGCGCGCGATCTGCCGGCGCTGCTCGTGCTGCTCACGCTCGATACCGGCCTCGAGCCGGAGTGCCTGAAGACGCTGACCGTGGATTGTCTCACCAACCCGCATGCCGGCACGGTGGAGCTACGCTATCTGAAGCGCCGCGCCCGCGGTGCCGAGCACAAGAGCATGCGGGTCCGCGATGGTGGTAGCGGCACACCCGGCGGCCTCATGCGTCGCCTGATCGACGTCACCGCCGTCGCACGCGAGCATCTGACCGACGATTGCCTCTGGCTCTATCACAACGTTGGCGGCCTTCGCGCCGGCATCGTCGATCCCAAGTTCCAACTCGCCGCCTGGGCTCGTCGCCATGGTATCGCCGGCGATGATGGGAAGCCGCTCCATCTGCTGCTTTCCCGGCTGCGCAAGACCCACAAGGCGCTATGGTACACCAAGACCGAGGGGCATATGGCCCGCTTCGCGGTCGGTCACACCCGCGAGGTCGCGGCGCGCCACTATGCCGATCTGCCGTCGCTCCGGCCGTTGCACGAGGCGGCCGTCGCCGATGCCTTCCGCGCAGCGGTCGCTGCGGCGATGCCGACCGTGCTTCCACCCACCGCCGAGCAGGCGCTGCGCGAAGCGCCCGAACAGGTCGCGTCGCTGATGTCGGCTGATACGGTGGGTCCGGTGCTCGACGGCGAACAGGATGTCTGGCTCGCCGCCTGCGCGGGCTTCCATAGCAGTCCTTTCGCCGAGCCCGGTTCGCCCTGCGCGCAGCCCTTCTGGGGCTGCCTCGATTGTCCCAACGCCGTCATCACCGCGCGCAAGCTCCCCGCGATCCTCGCCTTTCTCGCGTTCGTCGAAGAGCAGCGATGCAGCCTGCCGGCGAGCGACTGGGCCGCCAAGTTCGGCCGCGTCCACACCCGGATCACGGTCCAGGTCCTGCCGGTCTTCTCCGATGCCGTTATCGCCGAAGCGCGCCGGCAGATGGGGAGCGAACGGCTCTATCTGCCGCCGGAGGCACGCGCATGACCACGCCCGTCCATGCCCTCGTGCCCGCGTTCGACGATCGCCCTGTGCTGGCGAGCGCGCCGCTCAAGGCGGGCCATGCCCGCGAGGAGCTGTCGCACGTCGGCGACCCGACCTGGGATCTCGGTCCCGCCGTCTTCCGCGAGAACGCTCGGCGCTGCCACGTCACCGTGCATTTCGACGTGCTCGAACATGCCGATGTGCAGGCGGCAATGCGCGCCTATCTCTACGCCCGCCTCAACGTCGGTCTTCCCGGCTACCACCCGAAGCTGCCGCCCGCCAGCATCCGACAGGCATTCAACCGGGCTCGCCGGTTCTTCGCCTTCGCGCGCGAGCGGCTTGGGCGGCTCGACCTGGGCCGCATCGATCAGGCGCTGATCGACGCTTATGCGCGCCACCTGCGGGATGATTCAGCGCGGCGCCCCGTCATCGTCGGCCAGCTCTTGCAGGTGGTCACCGATCTCTACCATCTCCGGGATCACCTGCCTGGAGGCGGTCTCGGGTTCGAGCCGTGGGCCGGGCAAGCGGCTGCGCGCGTCGCCGGATATCGGCATGTGCGCGAGAACCGCACCCCACGCATGCCGGAGGAGATTGTCACGCCGCTGCTCGCCTGGTCGCTGCGCTATGTCACGACCTTCGCGACCGATATTCTGGCGGCTCGGGTCGCGCTCGATCGGCTCGAGGCAGTCCGCGCTCGGCTGCTCGCCGCCGAACGCGGACTGCCTGATGCAGAGCGCCGCCTGCGGCAGCGCGCGCGCCTCGAGCGCTATCTCGCGCGCCGAGCCCGGCAAGGACGCGGCGTGCCCATCTGGACGACGGCACACAACGGCGCCACGCGCATCGATCCCCTCACCGGGGATGCAACCCCGCCGATCAACGCCCATCTCCTCCATTTGCATGCCGGCATCGATGCCGTCGCCGAGCCGGCCATGCATCTCATGCTCACTACCGGCGCACCGGATGTCATTCGCGAAGCGGTTGCATCGCTTGGTACCGAGGTCGGCGGCATGGACACGCCGATCTCGATCGCTCCCGAGAGCGGTCGGCCATGGCGTGCCCGCTTCGACGTGAAGACCCTAGCGATCGAGGAGCGGATGCTGCAGGCCGCCGCCTATATCGTATGCGCCTATCTGACCGGCATGCGCGACTGCGAGGTCCAGGCGATGCGGCGCGGCTGCCTCTCGATCGCGCGCAGCGAAGACGGCCTGATCGAGCGGCAACGCGTCCGATCGACCCTCTACAAGCGCCGATCGAGCGCCGGTGAGTCGGCGAGCTGGGTGACGATCGAACCGGTGGCCGAGGCGATCACGGTGCTCGAACGGCTGTCGGAACACGCGGCACGGAAGACTGGAAGCGACACGCTCTGGCCGGTGCTTCGTCCCCGCGCTGTCACCAAGACGCATCTGTCGAGCGAGGTGGTCCGCCAGCTCAACGCCTTCCGCGACCACCTCAACACCGTCTTCGGCAGCCCCGATGCGCCGGTCATCCCACCCGGCCCCGATGGCAAGCCGTGGCGCATCACGACGCGGCAGTTCCGGCGCACCATCGCGTGGCACATCGCCAACCGTCCGTTCGGCACCATCGCCGGCATGATCCAGTACAAGCATGCCTCGGTCGCCGCTTTCGAGGGCTATGCCGGGACCAGTGGATCGGGGTTTCGCGCAGAGGTCGAGGCGCAGCGCCGGCTCGGTCAGATTGACGATCTGCTGGACTATTTCGACCGGCGGCAGGGCGGCGCATCACTCGGCGGACCGGCGGGACCACGCATCGCGCGGACCCTCGACGATGCCGCCGTTAAGCTCGGGCCACTGCCCGCCATGATCGCCGATCGGGCCCGCCTGCGCGTCATGCTCGCCAGCGTCGCGCGCACCTTCCACGTCGGTCTGCTCGCGGATTGCTTCTTCGATCCCGCGACCGCGCTCTGCCTCAAGCGCGTGACGACCCCCGATCCCAGGCAGCCGCTCACCGCTCTGTGCGAGCCGACCCGCTGCCCCAACGCCTGTATCACCGCCCGCCACAGGCCGGCGTGGGAGCGCGCGGCCGATGATGCCAGGGCGCATTTACGCGAACGGCGCATGTCCGATCTCCAGCGCCGCGCGCTTGAGGGCGAGCTTGACCGCCTGACCGCGGTGATTGCCGGGATCGACCCTCCCGCGCCGTAGACCACCCCGGCTGTTGGCGGAGTCCTGCGCCGGTCGGCGCACCCGCGCAACGGCTTCGCCGTCCTCCGCTTCGCTGCGGCCCTGACGGGTGCGCGAGCCCCCTGTGCCCGGCGCGAACGGGCCTCCGCCGCCGGGGATGGTCCCCGGCGCGAGAACGGAGAACAGATCATGTCAGCCTCACCACGCTCAGACGTCTATGCGCGCGTCACCGACGCGATCGTCGCCGCGATCGAAGCCGGCACCGGCACCTGGCGCATGCCGTGGCATCATTCTGGCGCCGACGTCACCCGCCCGACCAACGTCGCCAGCGGCAAGCCCTATCGCGGCATAAATAGTGCGCTGTAACGGCGCGAGTAAGGAGGTGCTATGACAACATAGCCAGGTCAGCTGGTACGACCTGTGCCCACCGGACTAACCTCGACCAGTAATGGTTGCGACCTCGAAAGGGGTGGGG